>BNJU01003157.1_pt1 | contig 212376 bp, 198 predicted proteins | sample 8539281 | NCBI WGS metagenome assembly BNJU01 (sample SAMD00202456, study PRJDB9452) | human saliva metagenome | isolation source: human saliva | place: Japan
TTTTTAAAACTAATAATCCTGCAATTTGCTTAAAGCAATAACGCTTTTAATTGAAACATTATTGTTTTATCACTTTTTACTGTGTTGAGGTTGCACTTCTTACAAGTATTATTTATACAGGTGTGAGGCTCGCACACGTAGTTTCGTATCCACAATACGTGTTGAGCACCAATATATTTTAGGAGAATAGTTTGTCTAGCTATGTGACATTACTATGACATATTGCATGATGATATTGCAAAATATTGAGCCTCCTAATATCTACTGCCTCGTATTCTCTTTGTAAATATATAAACTACGTAATAGCTTTGAAACGCAAAAGGTAGTGCCCTCGACATACCTTTTTCTGTGTTCTTAGTCATTCTATTAATTCGAGCCTCCTTGTCGGATTCGAACCAACGACCCCGAGATTACAAAATCACGTGCTCTCGGGCCAACTGGAGCTGAAAGAGGCGGGGTGGACACAGTGATTCCTATCGCACCGCTACAACCTCTCTGCCCTTTGACATGTTCCCGTCCTGGGGATCTAAAGGAGCCTGGTCATGAGACTTGCTCCGTCTAATGCTTTACCATTGCTGATAAAGGGTGCAAAGATACATATTTTATTACTACTAGCAAAGAGAAATCAAAACTTTTCTCTGTTTTAACAAAAAATCATAAATTTGACGAGTACTACATTATTTATAATAAATAACCGTACTTTTGTATCATGATTTATGAAGATTTTAAACAGCTGACAGCTTATACTCGTTATGATGGATTTATCTATATCATTTGCGCAGCAGTTTTGTTTGTTTGTTGCGGTATAACTGTTCGTGCCAGTTTTGGCACAATTTAGTTTCTACTCACTCATCAACACCTTTTGTTGCTTATCGACTGAGGATATTTCGTGAGGAAGGACGCAATGGAGCTATCTCTTTCCGTCGTAGTCTTTTTCTATTGTGTACGTGTATTTTTTAATGCAGCATTATCTTCAGTTTGTTGCAATGATTTCATATGCACTATCTTGATAATAGGAAATTACTCATGATGGTTACCACTATCTATTCCAGCAATGAGGTAAAAAGTACTCTTTGCGGCCATAGGTGTTTCCATACGACCAGTTTGTTGCGTAGCATGTTCAGAGGCTTTTCAGGTCATACCCATTGGCTTCAAGTACTTTTGTTACAGCCGTAATGTTAGGTGGTTTGTGCTCACTGTTTACGTGCAGCTTATGGTGCTAAGAAAGTCAAGAACCAGGCGTTATAAACTTGAACTCAATGAACTTCTCATATCTAATTGAAAACCCTAATTTAGAATATGGATATATCAGTACTATTCCTCTTTACAATGAGGAAAGAAAGTCTCACCAGAATTACACGCGTGGATTCAGGCGTGATGAACGCCAACGGTTTCACTGTATGAAATAATCTTTGCAATGACGGCTCTAAAGATAGGAGCCTGAGCAGCATGAGGATTTACATTAAGCGATGCTGAGCATGTTCATGCCGTAAGTCTCCGCCGTAATGATGGTAGAGCCCTGCGCTCTATTGTGGCTTTAATGCTGCTCAGGGAGATGTTGTCATATAGATGGATGCTGATTTGCAGGATTCTCCTGACGAGATACCGAGCTTTATCGGGACGATAATGGAGGAGAAGCACGACCTTGTCGGTGGTTATAAACAGAAACGTTAGGACCCATTGACGAAAGACTATACCCCACAAAGCTTTTTAATGCTACGGCACGTAAGATCAGGGTGTACATAATTCGGGTCGATTTCAACTCAGGTTTGAAAGCTTTATCGTCGTGATGTGAGTGAAGAATATTGAAGTGTAGGGTGAGATGCACCGTATATCCCCTTTATCTTGCTAAAGAGGCAGGTTTGCACGCATGGGTGAGAAGGCTGTAGCAGCATCAGGCACGTGCAAGTATGGTACGTCAAAGTTTGGTATCAACGTTTTCTTCAATGGTTATCTTGACCTATGACGCTCTGGTTCTCACGAACTTTGGTAAGAAACCAACGCATGTCTTTTGGATTGATGGGTTCTGTTTATGTTCTTTATTGGCTTTTATAGCCTTCCCTGTACTGATTGTTGAGAAGATTATTGGTGCTCGAATGAGTGTTTATGGACTTGCTTTCAAACCATGCATCCTTCTTTATTGCACTGTTGCGATGGTACTGGGTACACAAATTTTTTCCTTGCTGGTTTTATATGACACTTATTAGTCGTAGTAATCCAGCAAGAAATGACTATCGATCGAGAAAGAATTTCTAGGAATATTCTCCCCTATAGCTTTTGGTGATTAAAGCTATAGAGGGTTATCATATTTGTGGGGAGTTATAAAAACTGTGTAGATATTATCTACGGACGTTGCTTTATTTATAGAAATCAATAGGAAAATGAACTATGCAAGATTAGACATATAGTAAGTAAAACCTCTTGTTTACTCTTCTTCTGTGGAGTAACTTTGATGGGGGCTTGTTCAGACATTGATTGTCCCGTGACTAATGGTGTATGGGCAAACTATGTTGTACAAGGTGATACCTTGCGCGACACACTTTACTATCTCGGCAATACGTGAGAATAAAAACCGACACTGATGTTACATTGAATAAGCGTTAATACAACGAAGTTTAGTTTGTTGATGAGCCTATAGTGGCAATAGTGACAAGTTGCGCTTTGTCTTCACAAGTATATGGGGTAACAACAGTTGATACAGTTACAGTGTCAAAAGACGAATATAAGTCATTTTGAGAGTGTTGATTGTCCGTCAGCATTCTTTCATACCCTTTCAGCCGTATCGGCAAAAGGGTACACGTGTGAGTCAGGTTGAAATCAATAATCCTAATGTTGATTATGATGGTACGAAAGAACATATACTTATCACTTTTACTAATCCTTAATGCATTATTCCTGCTGTGTCCAGCAGCAGCTAAATGCGTATCGTCGTCTTTGCTAAAGGTAAATGAGGATAGTATTCCCTTTCTTTAGGGGAGTGGCAGTGGGTACAGATCTCGTCGGACCAGCTATGCGTTGGCTTGCATCATACGGTCAGTATGGAAGCTTTGCTACGTGTAAATATTAAGGATAGGTACTTTCCTGTCATCGAAGCAGGTATGGGACAGGCTGATAAGACTGATGAAACAACTGGAAACAAACTTTAAGACGAGTGCACCTTATGGACGAGTAGGGCTGTGACTTTCAATATGCTTAAGAATAAGCATGACGATTATCGCTTTTAGTGGGTGGTAGAGTAGGCTATACTCGTTCAAGTATGATGTTCTTAGTCCAGGCATTGCTGATCCTGTTTGAGGGAACACAATCATCTTATGGTGCGCTTGGTAACAGGGAAGTCAGCCTTTTGGGCAGAACCTGCTGGTGAGTGTTGATGCAAAGATTTGTGACCTATCCGTATGGGTTGGAGTGTTCGATATAAACTTCGTGTAGCTGCATAAGATAGTGAAGATAGGAAGCTATGGTATGTTCCTGGTTATGGTCGTGGCGGTTCATCACGAGCTTGGCGCAACCTTTTAATGTGCTTTTTGAACTATAAAGATAGTTGTTTAGAAATTAGAGGGATATGGTAATCGTGTCCTCTAATAGTTATTACTCATAGAGGTGCTATTTGTGTGCCTTAAAGTTTACGACTATTATCTCTAATTGTACTCAACTCTCATTCCTAATAAATATAAATGTTATATGAATAAGAAAAACTATATTGGCAAATACCTTTTTCTTCTGTGTTGATAATCGGTTCAATAGCTATTGTTCGTTGTCAGTATTCAATGCCTCTATCAGCATAATAAGGGATTTATCTTTGGCAGCAGTTTATAATATTACTATCAGAGTATGAAGACCTTCTACCGCAGATTGAGGCAGAGTTGAAAAGGTAAACCAGACTTTTTCAACTTTTGAAGCTAATTCGTTGATTTCACAGATTAATCAAAACAAGCCCTGTGAAGGTAAATGAAATGTTTCAGAGAGGTATTTACACTTGCTGGAAACAATCTCAAAGAAACTGATGGCGCTTTTGATATCACAGTAGCTCCATATGGTAAACATGTGGGGTTTGGCTTTTAAGACGGGCAACATCCCTTCTAAAGCAGACGATAGATAGCCTTCATCAAAGTTGTTGATTTAATAAGGTGAAAAACTTGTTGGAAACACTATTCAGAAGACAGTATAATCGTGTAATGCTCGACTGTTCTGCTATTGCCAAGCATAGTGGCTCGGATATTGTCGCATCGTTTCTACGTCGTAATGGTATTAAAAACTTCATGGTGAGATTGGCGGTGAGATTGTAACGATGTGGAAATAGTGAGCAGCGCCTGCCTTGGAAGATTGAGTTACAAAAGCCAACAGATGATAGCGTGAAGGTTAATCAAGATACAGACAGTATTGAATGTTACGGATACAGGCTATGGCAACGAGTGGAAACTACCGTAACTTTCTATTATAAAGGTGGAAAGAAATATGCTCATACCATTGACCCTAAAAACTGGTTATCCTGTACAGCACTCGCTTCTTTCTGCTACTGTTTTAGTAAAAATAATTGTGCTACAGCTAGATGCTTATGCGACTTCGTTTATGGTAATGGGTATTGAGAAAAGCACGCTAAACTACTTGAACGTCATCCAGAGTTGATGGCATACTTTCATATATTCAGATGCGAAAAGGTAATTTAAAAGTGTGGTATAGTCCTTCGATGGAAGGCAAAGATAGTAGAATAATTATATAGCCGCTTTCTTAACAAGAAAGCGGCTATATAATATTTTTATATGTTATGCTTCAGCTCTACGATAAACTTCTTGAACTGCCACTTTTCATCGGGTATTAGTACGGATGAATTGTCTGATATTGTGGGGCAAACGAAAGTTTGGTTTTCATAAGCTGGTAGCAGATAGCAGGCTATGAGTACTCGAAGATAAATGTACACAACTTTTTTTCCTTATGAGTGGTACACTTCGCGTAGTTAGTCATGCAGATAACTATCGGTATCGGATAGAAGAAGAATTGTCTGCGCCGGCTGTTATTCAGCCAGAGCACTTCTTTGGACTTATGCAGCGTTATACAAAAGATTTTTATCAGCACAGACAGATTGTAGCCTGCTATCGTTAGATAAAGTCAGAGTCTTTACGACTACTTTGATTATTACTCTGATATTCCGACTCTAATCTTCTTAATAGTATTTCCATGCAGGCACAGCGAATGAGTCATATTCCGTGGAGGCAACAACCCAGTGATATTCGCCAACAATTTATTAACTTTATTCGCCTTCGATGTCTCACACAATCTGGTCGTAAAGTGTTGAGAATAAGGATGGAAGATCTTGCTACAAGAGCTACATCAAAGTCGTCTTAACAGTCTCTCGTATGCTCAACGCTTTACAACGTGATGGGCTGTTGACAATGAGTAGGGGGATTATTACTATCCCGCAGTTAGAAACCTTTAAGAGGATAGATGTCTTCTTTATATTCTTTTACCAATATTCATTTGATATTAGTACTGTTCAGTTACATCTATCATTACACTAGTTAATGCCTGTTGTTTATGCAACAACTGAGTTTTTTTACCTTTTACACGTGTTGATGATTAGCACATGGTGCTGGGGCTTAGTACATCTCGTGCTGATGGTAAACACCAATCGTGTTGGGATGTTAATCAGCTTATTATTTCTTGAGTGTTTTTATCATCTTGTCGGCATCTTTCGTATTGTCATGTAATATGATGTAGTTCGCTATGCACTTTCGTTACAAAGACAGACAAAAACAGAATCAGGTGGTTTCTAATAAGTCAATTTGAGCTTAGTTAGCAGATACTTTATTACTCTACTCGTAACATAGAAACAAAAATTGCGTTAAATTCCACTCTTTATATAGTCTTTTTCCTTTTTTGAGTTATCTTTGTAAATTAAATTAAGAGAAAGCAAAAAAGAAATGACAGATAACATAACAGGGAAGAAAGAGCGTGTAAATCCTTTCTTCCTACCTTACGATACACCGCATCACACGGCACCTTTCGACCGTATTACTCTTGCTGATTATGAAGAGGCAATGATGGAAGGTATTCGCCGTGAGGACGAGCAGATTGAGAAGATTATTAATAATCCTGATGAACCTACCTTTGAGAATACAATTATACCAGAGGATGAGGTCAAGGGACGTAAGCATTACTATGATCTTTTGAGTCGTGTGGAGAGTGTGTTCTTTAATATGCTCAGTGCCGAAACCAATGACGAAATGGATGCTTTGGCACAGAAGATGAGTCCAATCCTCACTAAACATAGTAATGATATTAGCTTAAATCCAAAGATATTCGAGCGTGTCAGTATGTTTACGAGCATCATCGAGAGTTAACCCCAGAGGAAAATTGTCTGTTGGAGAAAAAGTTAGAGGAGTTTGTACGTAGTGGTGCGTTATTGGATGAAACTGGGAAAGACCGTTTGCGTAAGCTTACTGAGGAGGCATCTATGCTTTCACTGCAGTTCTCACAGAATGTTTTGAAGGAGAATAAAGCATATACTCTGCACATTACTGATGAACAACAGCTTGATGGACTTCCTAATACAGCACGTGAAGCGGCACATGAAGCAGCAAAAGAACATGGATTAGAAGGCTGTGTATTTACTTTGGATGCCCCAAGTTATGGTCCATTTTATGATGTATAGTACTCAGCGTGAACTGCGTAAAGACTCTATATGGCACGCAACACGCTTCTGTATAAAAGATAATGACACAAACAACCTTGAACTTTGTAAGCGTCTGATAAATCTTCGTAGAGAGATGGCGCAACTTCTTGGCTATGACACCTTTGCTGACTACGTGATGAAGCATCGTATGGCTACAACGGTTGAGAATGTGTATAAACTTCTCAATGACCTCATTGAGGCTTACAAGCCAACAGCTATCCAAGAGCGTGAAGAAGTTGAAGCATTTAGCCAAGGAGAGAAGAAGGGCAGACTTTAAGATGGAGCCTTGGGACGTAGCATATATAGAGTCAGTTGCTGAAAGAAAGAAGAAATATGACCTTGATCCCGAGATGCTTCTGTCCTTACTTAGAGTTAGGCAATGTTATCAGGGTGTCTTTTTGGTTTACACGTCTTTATGGTATTACCTTCAAAGAGAACAAGGATATACCAGTTTATCATTCAGATGTCATGCCAGTATGAGGTTTACGACAAGGATGGTAGCTATTTGGCTGTACTCTATGCTTTGACTTCCATCCCACGTAAAGGAAAGCGTGATGGCGCTTGGATGACAGAGTCCAGGGGCAGTGGATAGAGCGTGATGGTACGAATGTACGTCCATAGTCTCTTGTAATGAATTTCTCTAAAACCTACAGAGGATAAGCCTAGCATTGTTGAAAGATTAGGTGAGTTGAAACCTTCTTGCTATGAGTTTGGTCATTCTCTTCACGGTATATTGCTAACACTCGTTTTGAGAGTCTGTCAGGCACCAATGTATGGTGGGACTTCGTAGAACTTCCTTCTCAGTTTATGGAGAACTTTGCAGTTGAGAAAGAGTTTTCTCCGTACTTTTGCTTTCCATTATCAAACGGGTGAGCCAATGCCAGATGAGTTGATTGAGAAAGTGATTGCCAGCCGTAATTACGGAGCTGCAACAGCTTGTCTGCGACAGGTGAGTTTCGGGTCTCTAGACATGGCTTTATTACACTCAGAAAGAAGAGTTCACCGATGATATCATCTCCTTTGAGAAGAAAGCATGGGCACCAGCAATTATTGATGAGCAGCGTATGGATACAGTATGACTGTGCAGTTTTCTCATATTATGGCAGGAGGTTATGCTGCTGGCTATTACAGCTATAAGTGGGCTGAGGTCCTTGATGCCGACGCTTTTAGTGTATTTAAGAAAGAAGGAATCTTCAATCAAGCCACTGCACAGCGTTTCCGAGATAACATTCTCTCACGTGGTGGTACAGAACATCCTATGACTCTCTATAAACGTTTCGTGGTCAGGAACCAACAATTGATGCGTTGAAAGAGCGAGATGGACTATCAAAGGACAATAATAGTTTTTAGCTGAACAACACTTAAATGGTACAGCCATAAACTAATATTCTCATAGCTTTTTTCCTGTTTATTTACATAATTCTATCAAGACAATGAATAACGAACATATAACAGAACAATTATCTGTTTCTTCTTCCTCTGTAGACGGGAGAGGTAATGCTGCTGTGGATTATCGTTACCTTCGTATGGCACGTATTTGGGCTGAGAACTCTTATTGTAAACGCCGTCAGGTGGGTGCTTTGGTTGTGAAGGATAAGATGATTATTAGCGATGGATACAATGGTACACCAAGTGGTTTTGAGAATATATGTGAGGATGAATCGGGTGTAACAAAGCCATACGTCCTTCATGCTGAAGCAAATGCTATTACGAAACTTGCTCGAAGTGGTAATAATAGTGAGGGGTCAACGCTTTATGTAACAGCTTCTCCTTGTATCGAATGTGCAAAACTTATTATTCAAGCGGGTATTCGTCGCGTTGTTTATGCAGAGAAGTATCGTCTTACAGATGGTATAGACCTATTGATGAGAGCAGGAGTAGAAGTAGAGTATAGAAGTCTTGAAGATGGCTGTACTTCTTCTTCAGAGTCTTTATAAACGAGAAAAGGAGTTTGAGTAAGCTGTTGGGTATAATTAATCCAGCTTCATGCCCTAGATTTGAGTTAAGCCCTAGCTGTTAATAAAAACAAAGTATAACAAGTAATTATCGAGTCCCTCTAATGTCTTTTCTTCTATTTAAGAAAGATGAGGTTAGGCTTTTATGAATCAGAATAAAAACAACTCGTTTTCATGCCGCTGCTGATGGCACCGTGTGTGTCATCGGTATTCTTATTGGTACATTTTATGCCAATCATTTCTCGGTAATCGACTGAATATCATCAATAGTGGTAGTAGCCGATTAGCAATCTGCTGCATATTATTGACGATCAGATATGTTGATTCTGTCAATATTGACGAACTTGTTGATAAGGCTATCCTGAGATTCTGTCAGGACTCGATCCCACATTCAGTCTATATCAGTGCAAAGGATGTTCAATTGGCAACAGACGACTTTGAAGGGTTCTTTCTCTGGTGTGAATAAATTTCAATATTCGTCAAGATACATTACGCATACAGAATGTTATCAAAGATGGACCTGCGGATAAGGCTGGTTTGTTGGCAGGTGACAAGGTTGTAAGTATCAATGGTAAAGCGTTTGTAGGCAAAGACGTTACAAACGAAGAAGCTATGCATCGCCTTAAGGGTCCGAAGGATTCGAAGGTGAAGATTGGTGTTAAGCGATATGGTGAAAAAGGCGTAAAGATGTTTACAGTAACACGTGGTGACATTGCTGTGAAGAGTGTTTCTGCTGCGTATATGCTTAACGATACAACAGGCTATATTCGTATTAAGAACTTTGGCGAAAGAACTTATGCTGAGATGTTAGCAGCTTTGCAAACTCTTAATATCCGAGGTGCTGATCACTTTAGTTATTGACCTTCGTGATAATGGGGGTGGTATCTTGGAATCTGCTGTACAGATGTCAAATGAGTTCCTTCCAAAGAATCGCCTGATTGTTTATACACAAGGTAGGAAGAGTCCACGTGTTAATTATCGTAGTGATGGTAAGGGAAGCTATCAGCATATACCTATGGTTGTACTCATCAATGAGGGTTCTGCTTCTGCAGCAGAGATTTTTGCTGGTGCTATGCAAGATAATGATCGTGCAACAATTGTTGGTCGTCGTTCCTTTGGTAAGGGTTTGGTACAGCAGCAGATTCAGTTTAATGACGGTAGTTTGATTCGATTGACGATAGCACGTTATTATACTCCTTCAGGTCGTTGTATTCAAAAGCCATTTAAGCCTGGTGATAATGCAGACTATGAGAATGATATCCTCACACGTTATCAGCATGGTGAGTTCTTCTCTCAGGATAGTATCAAGCATGAGGGACCAGCCTATCATACCGTGAATGGTCGTACCGTATATGGTGGCGGTGGTATTACACCAGACATCTTTGTACCAGAAGATACGTCAAAGGTAACTTCGTATTATAAAGAGGCTGTGATGAGTGGACTTATCCTTCAGTACGCTTTCAACTACACTGATAGCAATAGAAAGAAACTCAGTAGCTTGGGAGAACTTAAACCGTTGGCAAACTATTTGGAGCATCAGAATCTTGTAGGTGACTTCGTTAACTTTGCAGAAAAGAACGGATTGCGCCGTCGTAATCTGATGATTATGCGTTCGCACTCACTTCTGCAGGAATATCTTAATAGTCGTATCATTTACAATATCCTTGATGAACAAGCTTGGATAGAGTATGTAAACCGTGATGATGATGCTGTTAAAGAGGCTATCAAAGTGTTTCAGACACCTTCTCTTCTGTTGCTTAAGCCGAAACAGAAGTCACAGAAGCAGTCAGATTCTCTACATAAAACAACCACTCAACGTCGATGACACAGCTTGATAAAAAGTCCTTACGTAAAGAAGTGAGGTCACGTAAAAGGCAGTTTTCTACGGAAGAACTGATGAAGAATCACGTCCACTAATCCAGCGTGTACTAAGTCATTCACGCTTGCAGTGTGCTAAGACAATTCTTCTATATAACTCATTGCCTGATGAGGTCTATACACACGACCTTATCAAGCAACTTCATGACGTGGGGAAGACAATTCTTCTACCCGTTGTCATCAGCGATACAGAGATGGAACTTCGTCTTTATAGCAGTTCTAACTCCTTTGAAACGAGTAGTTATGGAATACTTGAACCTACAGGCGAGGCTTTTTACGGATTTTTCTTCAATAGAGTTTGCGCTATTCCCGGTATGGCATTTGATGGAGAACGCAATCGTCTTGGACGTGGAAAGGGTTATTATGATCGTTTTCTTCCGCTGCTAACAAATGCCTATAAAGTTGGTATTTGTTTCCCTTTTCAGTTTCTTCCAAGCATACCAACTGAAGAAACAGATATAAAGGTGAGACGAGTGTATTCACTCAAGTTAATAGAATCAGAGTGTAATGGACATTTGGTAGGCTGAAAAACTCTCGGAATTCTTTTATTTACTACCTTTGCAGCATTTGAAAAATCTATGAATAAAAAACTGTATCTTCTGTAATAAACTCAAATGTTAAAAAGAATGGGCATCGACGTTCTGTTCAGATGTATTCCTGCAAGGATTATGGTAGACAATTTCAAGGTGGTCTGCGTATAAATAATATTTCTCTATGGAACGACTATCTGACGGCAAATCGAACGATATCCGATCTATCCATCTTTATAAATGTTCAGAACGAACCATACGACGTAGGTTGAGCTTAGTAGTAGATAGCTTTACTGCTACTTACCCCAAATCTGCAGTAATAATATTGGACACAACATACTTTTCCAGGACATTTGGTGTGATGCTGTTTCAGGATGCTTCATCAGGCAAAATACTCTATCGCAAGTTTGTCAAAAACGAAACTAACAGAGATTATCTTGATGGACTTCAGTATATTGCGGAGCGTGGAACTATGATAAAAGCAGTGGTGTGTGATGGGCATGTAGGACTTTTACAAGCTATAAGTTTCTGTCCCGTACAAATGTGTCAATTTCACCAATTTCAGATAGTTAGAAGACTCCTTACTAACAACCCACATTTGCCTGCAGGCGTTGAGCTGTTGGCATTAATGAGAAGGATGTTCTCTATGAGAAAAAGAAGAGTTTATAACCGCTTTTTAATAAATGGTGTGATAAATGGAAAAGAGTTCCTAAACGAACGAACTCTCCTAATCTCGGGTAAGACAACTTATACACACAGAAGGCTGAGAACGGCAAGACGTTCTATTAAGACACATCTGCTACGGATCTATACGTGTGAGGAGTATCCGGATATGCAAATACCCAATACAACAAACCTGTTGGAAGGATTTAACTCACAACTTAAAAGAGCACTACATAATCATAATGGATTGAATGAAGCTAACAAGAAGAAGTTTATAGATGGATTCATAAATACAAAAAGTAGGCTGGAATAATCAGCCTACCAAATGTCCATTACTAAAACCCTGAGAGTTTTTCAGCCTACCAAATGTCCATTACACCGAATCAGAGAATAAATTACTTTTTCTTCTGTAGAAAAAGTTATGTTCTATTTGATGATTTTATGGTTAATGCAATAACATCTTCTTACTATAGGTATTAGTGCTAATGGGTTCCAATTAAGCACTTTCTGTATAACCATTTTTAAAGTCTTTGTTTTGACTCCTTTTAAACCAAGTCTTCGTAGGCTTGGTTCATTTCATTCATCAGATTTTCAAAGTTATCAGAATTTAATGATACCTTTCTAAACATCATTTCCAGATTTTCCTCTTCAAACTATTACAGGCTGCTTCATGAAGAAGTGTCATCATTCCTGCAATCATCAAGCGGTAGACAGTAGCTTGGTGTAATCCGTTAACCTCGGTCTTTGCTTGTGTTACTCCCGCAGCATAAGCTTGCATCTGAACACGAACAATAGAACGGATAGCCAGTGAAACGGGTACGCTATTTCTCATGAGATAAGGCTGGACAATCAGCAAAATAGTCTTCAGCAGATTGTAAACGACCATCCAGCAGAGCATACATCTGCTTTTGATATTCAGCTGTTACAAGGTCATATAGTTCCTTACTTCCACATGCGTAACGTAACAAGATCTTTGTAGAAGTAGTCTCTGAAAAGTGACGTCGCTTCATGTCCTCCGCTACTATTTCAATGTTTGAATAGTTCAGACGGATAAGTACTGGAAAGAGTACAGATACGAAATGACTTGAAAGGTTATCAAAAGTTGTTAACCAATAATTGCTTATATTCCTTTTGGTTCTAAGCCTTTCTTTCCCGGATGCAAGGCATCAGCCTGTCCCGAGAAAAAAGCATGAAAGTAGCCCCTGACCATTACAGAGGCTACTCTTGAGCGGTTTATGTCCGTTATTCTCATATATTAATATTTCTACTATCTATGTCCGCCGAATCTACTATTGTTCGTTGGTGCATCAGAGCGAGTTGAACCAGATGAAGACTGATTAGAATTCATTGGAGCACTTGGTGCTGATGAGCGAGAAGCACCGCCAAATGAAGACTGATTTGAATTCATTGGAGCACTTGGTGCTGATGAACGAGAAGCACTGCCAAATGAAGATCTGCTGCCTGATGGCTGTGGAGTAGAATACTGCTGCTGTTGAGGTTGGTAAGTCTGTCTATCCGACTGTGGTCTTGCCCCTCCAAATCGCTGGTCATAAGACCTGCTTGGTGCAGTGTTCATATTCTCTCTTCTTGCATTACCAAAGCTGCTTTGCCCATTATTCTGCTGAGGACTGTTCCATGAGCCACCATTCTGATAAACCTCTTGAGTTGTTCTTGTACGGTTTGTTACAGTTGGTGGGTTACGGCGAGCACCGAATCGACCTGCGTAATAGCTGTCATTGTATCTGTTTCGTCCGCCACGATAGGTGTAGTATTCTGCTGGGCGTGAACGGTAATAATAATTGCGGTCGGTGTAACGATTGTAAACACGATAAGCATAATCATTATTGTACCAATAAACTGGACGGTAGAAGTAATCTTCACCTATGTAATAATTATATTGGCGAGCATTCAATACATAGAACAAATCGCTGTTACGACGTGCCCAATAGTCTCCATAGAGTGAGCGTTCACCCTGCATATTAAGGAGGTAATCAAGATTTATCTCGTACACAGCCTGATACTGTGCGTCACTCAAACCAAGTTCGTAAGCCATCTTGTCCGACAAGAAAGAGTGCCTGTCGTCGCGCCTCTTCATAACCAATTCTGCCGTATGTGCTACTATATCCAACGTTATAACTATCGTCATATACAGAAATAGGACCACCATATCCACCCCCTGCAGAGAGGTATGCACCACATGAAGAAAGTGAAAGGCTTAAACAACCTAAAGCGAATGTATATAAAATATTCTTTTTCATATCTGTAACCTTTAAGAATGACTACTTATGTTATATCTCTATTGCAAAAGTAGTCGTTTGGTTTCAAATATCCAATAGGTAAATTCCTATTCCGAAAGGGAAAGTTCCTATATCTTATTCCACTTCCTCTACTATGGTGTTGGGAACCTCCTTCGACTTCAACATCTCGTCCAGACTCTTAAAAGTATAAGCAGCCTTGTCCTTAACGAATGTCTTTGCAAAACGATCGCGGAGGCTCATTAGCTTCTGTACAGCCTCTTGGTAGGTCTCTGCCGTAATACGATCAGCCATAGCCTGTGCGTTTACAGGTGTGAAATCAAAGTACTGTACAAGATACTGCTGGAACTGGCGACGCTGATTTTGTGTCATTTCCTGCAACTGTACGTTCATCTTATCCTTAGTGCGATGTATGATAAAGATAAGCTCATCTGGCTCACCACCACGCTGACCGTGGTCATATTTCTTCTCATACTCAAAGTGACAATCGCAGAAACCTTTCTCTGCAAGTTCTTTAATTCCTGCATAGCTGGGTCAAGAACACGACGACAGAAGTCAGAGAACTTCTTGTAGTTGTTTTCCAAACGCAGCATTTTGCGGAATTCCAAAGTCTTGATAACGGTACGACCTTTGTCTACCCATGACTCTATAAACATATAGATGCGTTGAGTATAGCGGTTCTTGCATGCAAAGACAATCTGTTTGCCTAAGCGGTGATAACCGAAGTCTAATGATACAAGACGCTCAGCAACACTATGATCAAGCTTTTAGAATTGCATATTTGTTATAAGAACGGTCCTCAGGTATATATACGTCACAAAGGTTCGTAGCCTTTGTGTACTTTCTTCCTTCAGCCGATTTATAGGGAATTTCAACAGGAATTGAAGCAAGCATCTTCAGCGAATTTCTCAACTGAGGGTAGTGGTTTGGGTCAACGCCTAATTCCTTAAATGGTAATTTAATAGGCATACGTCCATCCTCATCCAATTCGTCAGTGTGGAATAAGTCAAGCTGAAAACCTCGTTTGTTATTCAAAATACCATGTAAGATAGATTGCAGACTCTCAACAATAGACACCAGAATTCTCACCTGAATGAGCGAATAGTCATGACGCATCATGGTCACAGCAATAGGCTGAAGAAGCCAAGTCTCTTCTTCTATTGGGATAAGGTCATTCGAGATAGTACGGCTTTTTAACGGGGCCTTCTGTGCCTTTGCTCCATGCTTGCGAGTAACCTTTCTAATGGCTGTTTTATCTGTTGTCATATCTGTTATCTTTGCTTTATCATGTATTTTTATAACACTTTACAAGCTACAAAGATACCGCTTTTTATTTGGAACAAACCACTAAAAAAACAAAAATAGTTTCACCATAGTTGTTCGATACCTTTTACCTGAAGCTTTTTCTAACTATAAGTTGCTTTGCTCTTAGCTATATATTGCAAGGTGTTTAGTGCTCAGCACCATCCGTGCTAACCAACAACACCACATGTGCTGGGCAATAGCACGTCTACAAATGAGGGTAGAAAAGCATTATTGATGTCAACATAATATATTGCAAGAAAAGGAGTAAGAAAAATAGTTGAATGTTAAGTAGTCTCTTATAGTTGTTTTCTTTTTAGGATAATAATTAATAATAAAAACAAAATACTTATAACAACTATTGCATTATTGACTTTTTGTTATTTTTGCATACGATATCATTACAAAAGTGACAAGATGAAGAATCAGAAAATGTATGAGCCCGATGATAAGATGATTTATCTTATCGAGAGATAATTATGACCTATTACAGAGTTTAGGTAGTTTTGGTATCAAATTTGGGCTTTGGTGATAAGAGCGTGAGAGGTTTGTGATGATCAGAATGTAGATACATCACCTTCTTGGCTGTTGTTAATTTTACGATAAATGGATTTAAAGGATTTGATGATGTTGACAGATTGTCCATCCCAACCCTTATGCAATATTTGAGAGCGAGTCATACATATTATCTTGAATATAAGTTACCTTTTCATACGTAAGGAGTTGTGTGCTGCTTTGGATGAAACTGATAATTTGCTCGTCTTATTATCCGTCTTTATGATGAATATGCTCATTCTATCCACAATCACATGCAATATGAAGAGAAGAATGTGTTTCCATACGTAAACTCATTGTTGAAAGGTGAGGCAAATGATGCATACGATGTAGAGACTTATTCTAAGCATCATAGCCAAACGGACGTGAAATTACGTGAGTTGAAGAGTATTATTATCAAGTATCTTCCTTCTGATGCGCATCATAACAACCGCCTTACAGCTACGTTATATGACATATATAATTGCGAAGCATGGCTTGAACAGCATGCTTTGGTTGAAGAAGAAATCTTTATTCCAGTAATCAGACGCTTAGAGCAGAAGAGTAAGCAGAATGATGTTAGTGTGAAGATTTCAAACATGATTACGCAGAATCCTGTTTCAAATGAGGTGCTTAGTGATCGTGAAAAGGATGTGATTGTAGCTGTTGCGCAGGGAATGACAAACAAGGAGATAGCTGACCATTTATGTATCTCTACAAATACTGTCATTACGCATCGCCGTAATATAGCCCGTAAGTTGCAGATACATTCACCTGCAGGATTGACAATCTATGCGATTGTTAATAATCTTGTGGATATCAGTAGTGTTAAACTTTAATAGAAATCAGATAATAGGGTGGGTGAGTCACCCTATTACTTTATAAATAAAAACGATGGAACATCCAGCTAATATGAGTATGGGGACGTCCCAAAGATAGCTATAGTTGACTCTAATACACTTGTCGTGTTAGGGATTGAAACAGCTGTTACAGAATGTTATGCCTATCATGACTGTTGAGTCTTTCTCAAGCTTTTCAAGAGTTTGAGAAAGCACAGGTAAATTCATACTATCATTATTTTGTGTCACAAGTAATTGTTCTTGAAAATAGACAATTCTTCTCTCAATGTATCCACAAAGACCATTGTTCTTTAACACTTACAAAGGACCCAAATGCTCAACTTTCAGGTTTCCATAGTTTCTGTATTAATGTTCCTGAAGACGAACTTTGTCAAAGCTATTCTTAAGATAGCACAGTATGGTCATTCTGGAGTAAGAATCTTCCAGAACTTCCTCAGGTCTTAAAGAATAAGATTCTAAGCAATCGTGAGATAGAGGTTTTGTCTTTGATTGTTCAAGGGTTGATAAACAAAGAGATGCTGAGAAAACTGAAATATCAGTCTGACACTGTTATTACTCACCGCAAAGAATATTATGGACAAGCTTGGAATGAAGAGTGTGTCAGCCTTAACTATCTATGCGGTGATGCATGGTTATATTGATATCAATAAGATTTAATACGACTAATTTGCTATTTCCTATCCGTTATAGGAATGGAGATAGAGATGAGCAAACCAGCCACGGAAACGCTGCCATGGTGTACGCCATTGTTTCCACTTTTGCTTTCAGTAAGCTTAAAACTATCTTTCTTTTGGGCCTCAAAGAGTTCATCTAACTCATGTGTCGTACATGCATCAACTATAACAGCATTCTCTTCACGGTCCCAACGTAGACTTCTTGCATTAAGATTGGCGGAACCAACAGTACAGAATTGTCCGTCTACGGTGATAATCTTTGTGTGATGAAAGCCTTTTTTCATACATCCAGATTGTACAACCCTTTTTCATTAGTTGATGTGCATTATAGAATCCACAGTCAGGAGTTAAGGGGATATCACTCTTTACACTCAGTAGTATTTCAACCTTTTACACTCGTTTTACAGCATTCCTTAATAGCTTTTTCAAGGCTCTACTCAAGGTAAAATATGGATTGATAAGTTTTATACTATCCTTAGCATCATTGATAGCATTAACATAGAAATAACGGATAATATCCTTAGAAATGTGTGGTTCACGGTTAATAATCCCCACCATCTTACTCCCTGCACTCCCACAAGTGTCAGGCTTCAATCCTGTTATATAATCAGCGTTAGAGATTCCACGATAGTATTTAGCACCATGTACTCTTTGTCCTGATGCTAAAAACCACATATTAAGAAAGATGTTCTGCAATGTATTAACCTCGTCCCCTTCTATTCTGCAATGCATATCATGCCATGAGCCAACGACTTCAGTTCCATTAATATAATAGTCTGCTACATTCATTCCACCTGTATAGGCAACCTTGCCATCGATAACAACAATCTTACGATGGTCACGATTGAATATGTCATGTAGCCATGGGAACTCCATTGGCTTAAACTCATAAATCTCAATGCCCTTTTCACGAATCGCCTTCAGGTGGCGTTTCTTCATAGGACGATTATTACTTGCATTGCCAAAGCCATCAAAGACAGCCCTAACTTCAACTCCTTCTTTCGTCTTTGCAGCTAAATGTCGTATCAGTTCCTCATTGATAGAATCATTGCGGAAGTTGAAGTATTCCAAATGAATGCTTGAACGCGCTTGGTCAATAGCTTTGAAAAGGTCATTAAATTTATCTTTACCAGTTGTAGAAGCGTTACTAGAGTTATTATGAGAGAAGTGTACATTCTTCTTGCGAAGCTGATTAACAATCATTGAATCTGCTCTGTCCGCAAGTATCTCGTGTCCTTCAGGTACAGCGTTTAGTGTCTCTGTTTGTGCTGAAAGACATGTTGGAAACAATAGGTAAGATAATGCCATTACCCATGTGATGGCTTTTTTTGTATTAAAGTTCACTTTTCTCTCTCTCATTTTCGTCAATAGCAAGCAATAGCCTATATCAAACAAAGCTTATTATGCTCAATATAAATATCGTAGATAAGATAGTAAAATACTATTTATAGCATACAACTATAATGGTCAACAACACCTAATAAGCGTCTTTCCGCATCGCACACTAACACAGTATGCACCTTGTTTTGCTGCATAATTTGTTGAATCTCTGTAATCTTAGTTGTTGGTAAGACTATCTTAGGTTCCTTTGTCATAATGTCACTGACTGTATGATCAAAGAACTCAGCCTGCCAACGTTCCATAGCTCTACGGATATCACCATCCGTTATCAATCCTATAACTTTACCATTGTCAAGCGATACACCTAAACCAAGTTTACCCTTACTAACATGTATGATGGCTTCTCCTAAGTGCATATCCTTTGGAATAATAGGAAGTTCGTCTGAACGCATTACATCTTGAGCTGTTGTCAACAATCGTTTACCCAATTCTCCACCTGGGTGGAACTGTGCAAAGTCCTGTGGCTTAAAGTTACGAACACGCATAAGTGCAATAGCTAAAGCATCACCCATAACGAGTGCTGCTGTTGTTGAGCTGGTTGGAGCAAGGTTGAGAGGGCACGCTTCTTTCTCAACCCAAACCTTTAAGTGGGCTGAAGAATATTTAGCTAATAACGAATTTGGATTGGCACTCATTCCGATAATAGGAATATTCATGTGAAGTACCATTGGAATGAAACGTAGCAACTCGTCTGTCTGTCCAGAATTTGACAATGCCAATACCACATCGTCCTTAGTCATTACGCCCAAATCGCCATGATAGACGTCCAAAGGATTAACAAAGAATGCAGGTGTACCTGTAGAAGAAAGGGTTGCAGCAATCTTAGCACCAATATTTCCACTTTTGCCAACACCCGTAACGATAACCTTACCGGTACAATGGAACATCAAGCTAACAGCCTTATCGAAGTTCTCATCTAACTGGTTAATCAGGTTAAGTGTTGCTTCAGCCTCTTCTCTGATACACTGTGTAGCATATGCTCTGACTTGTGTCAATCTTTGTTCTGCTTCGTTCATACCAGTTTTCCCAATTAATTCATCTAACTTTCTCAAGTTCCAACATATTAGCTGCATCTGATAGTCCTGCGTCTGGAGTAGGGTGTACTTCAAAGAAGTAGCCTGTTGCTCCGAAGGCTTTGGCTGCTAATGCCATTGAAGGAACAAACTTACGATCGCCAACCGTCTTACCATCTCCTGCACTTGGACGCTGTACACTATGCGTACAATCCATAATGACATTCAGAACGATTTCTTTCATGTCAGGGATATTACGGAAGTCAACAACGAGGTTGTTATATCCAAAAGCTATTTCCACGCTCAGTCAACCACACTCCTTAGCTCCACTTTCGTGACACTTTCTGTACAGGATAGCGCATATCTCTACCACTAAGAACTGTGCTTTCTTGATGTTTACAATCTTGCCAGTCTTTAGCAGCAGCCACTAATAAGTCGGTCTGACGACAAAGGAAAGCAGGAATCTGGATAACGTCAATAACTTCTCCAACAGCCTCAGCTGATAGCTTTCATGAGATATCAGTCAGTAATCGTAATCCATACTTCTCCTTGATATGTTTGCAACATCATAAGACCTTTGTCGAGTCCTGGACCACGGAAAGAGTGTATGCTTGTACGATTAGCCTTATCAAAAGCTTGCTTTAAAAATGATATCTATATCGTATTTCTTATTAAGCCTAACCAACTCTTCTGCAACAGTGCTGAGTAGTTCTTGGCTTTCAATAACGCAGGGACCTGCAATGAAAGTAGGTTTATTCATCATAACTTGATAGTATATAATGCTCCTGTTTCTACAGAAAATATTGATATATTCTCTACAGAGCTACTGCAAAGTTATATATAATAAGGTGAACAGACAAATGATTAACGTTCATTTAGATGTTTAAAGTAAAAACTTATGTATAAAATTTGGTTGTTTAATAGAAAACCTTTTACTTTGCACTCAGAAAATAAGCTTATTACCTCTTTATGAGTGGTATGTAGCATAAAGGTAAAATAGATTTAATTCAGTATTAATTTAAAAGTTTTCTATTATGAAAAAGATTTTATTGTCACTTTGCTGTAGCATGTGTATCACTTGCAGCAAGCGCACAGGGTTATGTTGGTGGTAGCATTGGTATTGCTTCATCAAAGATTGGTAATTCAGAGAACGTAACAACTTATCAGGTTCTCCCTGAGATTGGTATTAATCTCGACGAGAAACTGGGCAATCGAGTGCAGTAGTTGGTTGGGGTAAAGGTAATCCCTGTTAACATCGAGAGCGAGAACTCAGTTAACAACTACTTTAAGTTGGAGCCATACGTTCGTTACACTTATGCACGTAGCAAGTATGTAAATGGTTTTCATTGATGGTGGCTTTTGCTTACCAGCACTATAGAGGTGGTACAAACGCATGGTCTGTAGGTTTGAAGCCAGGTGTTGCTGTAAACGTTAGCCCAAAGGTAAGCTCTCGTAGCTCACGTAGGTTTCGCTGGATGGAAAGTCTGTTAAGCAGAGGGTTCAAAGCGTAGATGCTCACACTTGGGGTGCAAGCCTTGATGGTAACAACATTACTTTCGGTGTTTACTACAACTTCTAATAAGTTGAATTGAACAAAGATTTAAAGTTATATAGAGGGATGCATATTGCATCCTCTTTTTTATATTATAATACTAACCCATTGGTCTTATATTTGTCAATATTTCTTCTCTTTCATCAAGTCTAATCAATGCTTAACAGTATCTCTATTAAGCCTTTACTTGGTTTTTAAAAGATGCCCTTTTGATCTCTTATTAACGCCCTTTTTAAAAGTGCTAAACAAAGCATCTTTCTACTTCTGTAATATATAGTTAATTGATTTTATGGTAGTTATAAGCATCTTTGAAAAAGTGTATTCTTGAGTTGTTTTAATTAAGATTTATGTAGTTATTCTGTAATAACTTTTTTAGCATAGTAGCTGTTGATATATACGGAAAGAACAAGTAGTAAGTTTGTTATTACATGCTTTTTATTTATCGTTCCAAACGTTGAGTTGCATACTTTCCAATAATATATAGCTTGAGTTTGCCCTTTCGCACCATTGGTGTTAAGCCTTCGCACCACACGTGCTAAGCCTCAACACAATCGTAGGAGAGGGTAAAAAGGCTTATAATCGTCATCATATATATGACGAAATAAGCCTGTTCTGACTAACAATATGGAGTATGTTTTACCTTCCTATAGTCCTTATAACAAAGCAAATAGGCTAATATGTTAGCTTTCTTGTTGATGCTTAATTGTAATCTCGCGCTGTGGGAATGGGATTTCAATGCCATTATTGTTCAGCGTGTCATAGATACATTCCATAACAACTGATATGTCATTTCCCTGTGTTAACACGTTCAGCCAAACAAGAATCTTCAGTGTAATACAGCTATCGTCGAAGCTTTTAAGTCTGACAATAATATCCTTATTCTCATTAGTGATACCAAGTTTAGTGATAGCATCTATGAGAAGCTCTCTTACTTCTTTCACATTAGTGCCGTAAGCAACACCGACTTCAATAACTCCCACTTCATAACCATCGTTCTTAGTCATGTTTTTATAGTTCTTTGTGAAGAGTTGTGAGTTCTGAAAAGCAATTGTTGAACCATCGAGCGCGTCAATTACTGTTGAAGTATAGTTGATAGAACTAACCTTACCACGTATGCCATCACAGATAATGTAATCGCCAATCTTAATACGTCCTGCCATCAAAGAGATACCATAATAGATATTCTCCAGAATATCCTTCATGGCAAAACCGATACCCGTTGATAGACCACCCGTAACGACTACCAGCCATGTACTGCTAACTTTGAATAAGCCAAGTGTAATCAATAACCAAGCTCCCCATACAATTACCTGCAATACATTGATATACATCGTAGCACGTGCTTCAGCTGTAGATGGATCATTTCTTTGGAGATATAGCTTAATAGCATCTCTAATTGTCAGATTAAGGTAGTTAAAGATGAACCATAAGATAATAACGACTGCAATCGAGTAAACGCTGATCTGAATCTTATCTGAATCAATAAAGTTAGTACGGAACAAGTTCCAAGTTAAGCCACTAAGATTGAATACGTCAGTTGCCCAGTAAATAGCAATGATAAATGATATTACCAAGGCTGTTGGAATGAGGACAATATCAATGAATCGAAGGAACCAAACCTTATAGGGTGACAGCTTCTTGATAGGATGTTTCTCTCTGTATTGGTTCAGATAATCTTTGAAGAAAGCAATTGTAAGAATACAAGCCAACTGCATTGACCACCAAATAATAACCTGCACTGCTAACATTGTATATCCAATCCATGCACTAACAAGTGAGAAGATGAATACAAATTGAGAAATATATGCAAAGTTCAAGTCATATCGTGGTACAAGCTTATGATACTTATGAATCATTCTTGCTTGCCATAACGTATCAATAAGCAATAGTGGGGTGAAAAGGAAGGTCACGACTGAGTTTGGTAGCATCACGATACGGAAGGCAATGACAAAGAAGCCTATCATAATCAGTGGGTAGTAAATGCGGTAAGCATTATGTGTCTGTGAACCCTCTACACGCAGAAGTAGGGAAGCAAAGATGACAGCTAACATCCATGTATACTCCAAGAGTAGGCTACAAGCCATGTGTACGAAGTTAGAAGGCGAGAATAATCGGATAATAATAAGTACGATACTAAATGATGACAGAGGCAAGCATAATGATACATGTACGCTTGGCAAGGAAGGCTTTGATTCTTCTGTCCAAATCGATTAGTCTTCATCACTCTCGTTACAAGGAATCTGATACTTAGGTAGTTGACGAGAATAGCTATCAAACCATAGAGCAGAATCATGCTGAAGAGGGTTATAATCCACTTCACATCCCATTGAGATACTACGACGGTGTTTGGTGCGTATTTCTCAGAGAGCGTATTATTCATTTGACTAATACGGAAATTAGCCGTCTTAAGCAACTTGAAATAGTTGTCTCCAGAATTTGAAAAGATACCAGACTGAATCTCTTTGTATCGTTTTTAGCGTAGGCATCGAGTGCCTGCAACTGATGCTGACTATAATTATAGTATTGGATGTATTCCTGATAAGAATCATTGCGCTCCTTTAACATTCTACGAATGCTTACAGCAAGGGTAAGACATACGTTGCGATCGGTCTTCATCTTTTGAGTAAGCCCGTAGGTGTACATTGTACTGAGAACATTGACAAGAGAGTCATAGCGCGCTATCTCTTCATTACTTTCAGTGATAAGATCATGGAAAGGACGAGTCTTTGTCTGGAAGTCTTTCCATAACTCTGTTGCTTGTTGGCAGGCATAAGTGAGGTCGAAGATATTGTCTGTTTTCTGTGAATAGAGCATCAATGATACTTGTGCAGACTTATCGCCTATTTCCTTCAACTGTTTTGTTACCTGATCTGTTATGAATCTTGATTCGTTCAGCTGCTTTGTCTGTTCTATATGCTGTGCAATCAACTCATGGCGTAGTACTTGAAGTGAGTTCTTCAATGAGTCTTCTTGTAGTACAGCATTTGCTGGAAGCGTGAGGATGAACAGCAATATAGTGATAAAGAATAGCTTTTTGCGCATATCTGTTTTTATTGTAAAGAATAGTTCTTATGATTATGTTAATGTGTACAAAGATACGGAAAGTTTGTCATTTAGACTTACTTTGGAATGTAAAATCATACTAAAGATGTGTAGGTGCGTGCTTTTCTTAGCGTATATGACGTATAAACGGAAAAAATGTAAGTTTTGCACGAAAAAGTATACTATGATATTAATTGCCGATAGTGGAGGTTCTAAAGACAGATTGGGCACTGGTTAGTTTGCCCACAGATACCCATAAGTACGTTCTTAAAGTTCGTACACAAGGCTTGAACCCTTTTCATCAGTCGAAAGACGTTATCTTGAAGGCGTTAGAAGAAGAGCTAATGCCAGCATTATACAAGGCTGCAGAGCAAAGTGGCACTTTCTCCAAGGAGTATGATATTGCTGAAAAAGGTTACGCAGATAGCCTTTTATGGAGCAGGTTGTACAAAGGCTCTATCGCCAATCGTAGGTGAAGGTCTTGCTGTAGCTTTTCCGTCTGCTTCGATAAAGGTGGAGAGTGATTTGTTAGGTGCAGCTCATGCTGTTTGCGGACATGAGGAAGGTATCGCTTGTATCTTTAGGAACTGGTGCTAATAGTTGTTTGTATGATGGCAAACAAATCGTGGCAAATATTCCTCCATTGGGCTATATCTTAGGAGATGAAGGCAGTGGGGCTGTACTTGGTAAGATGCTTCTTAATGGTATTTTCAAGGGTGATTTGTCCGCAGAGATACGCGATTTATATTTAGAGTGGAGTGGTTTGACTTATCCAGAAATCATTGATAAAGTCTATCGACAACCCCTTGCAAATCGCTTCTTAGCTGGCAGTTCAAAGTTTATTAAAGAGAATTTGCAATACGCTGAATTAGAAGAATTAGTACGATATAACTTCGATACTTTCTTTAAGAAGAATATTTTGAAATATACTGTATCCCTCAATTCATGTTATTTCTGCGGTTGGTGGCATTGCATCTGCTTTTGAAGAGCAGTTGAGAGCAAGTGCCGATAGTTTCGGTTATCAAGTTGGTAAGGTGCTATCCTCACCAATAGATGGGTTGATAGAATACTATTCTTAATTATCACTGGCTGATACATCGGTAACAGCGTCCTCTTGTGTGTAAACTTTCTTTCAATAAACAACATTATATTTGCTTTTGAAATATAAGTCATCGAAGTATTCTTGTTTAGTTTGTTTTTGGTAATATAACTTCTTTCTAATGGCAAAGTCAACTCCATGTTAGTGGCATATTGTAAGATGATTAACCCTCCGCACCATTCTGTGTTTACCATCGACACGATATGTGTTGAGCAGCAACACATTGATTAAATATGAGAAGGAGAAGCACTATGGTTATTATAAAGAATTCTCATGATAGACTAATGGCTAACTAATATGGGAATACTTACCAAAACAGTACTAAACCTTAAAGCGTTTTGTCTTTGATAGCTTGTGGTAAGAATTTTACATTGATACCCGTCAGGCACTTGAATATAATAGAAAATGAACACATCGTATTTGATAGATTGCTTTATATAGTCTTGTAAATCTGCCAATACGTCGTTTGTAAAGTAGAGTTTGCAAAAAGTGGTATGTTTTTTTCTGTTTAATTTGCAGGCTTTTCTCAAATATTTTTGTATCTTTTGCACACGTTTTGAAAACAAGTTTTCTTAGAGCAAGATTGAATAATTAAATTATAGCTATATAAAGTTTATGTATTTCACACTTTTTGTTACCGTTTTGATAACGGCCGCATTCTTGGTAGTGACAGCTTATGCTATTGCAAAGTGGATTGGTCCTCGTTCATACAATCCGGCGAAAGGGTGAGCCTTATGAGTGTGGTATTCCGACTTACGGAACCTCTTGGTTGCCAGTGCATATCGGTTACTACCTCTTTGCCATTCTTTTTCTTGATGTTTGACGTGGAAACCGTATTCCTTCTACCCTTGGGCTGTTGTTGTAAAAGAATTTTGGGCCTCTCGCACTTGCTACGATTGGTTTCTTTTATGTTGGTATTAGTATTTGGTCTTGCGTATGCTTGGCGGAAAGGAGCACTTGAATGGAAATAAGAAAGCCAAAAATCAAGTCTCTTCCATACGATGAATGGAAAGACAACGACACGCTTAGCAAGATGGCAAGCGATTTGAACGATGGTGGAACTAACCTCGTTCTCGGTAACTTAGACCAACTTATCAACTGGGGTCGTAGTAACTCTCTTTGGTCACTTACCTTCGCAACATCATGTTGTGGTATCGAGTTTATGTCTGTTGGATGTTCACGTTATGACTTCTCCCGTTTCGGTTTTGAGGTTACACGTAACTCTCCACGTCAGGCTGACTTGATTATGTGTGCTGGTACTATTACAAACAAGATGGCTCCAGCTTTGAAGCGTTTGTATGACCAGATGGCTGAGCCTAAGTATGTAATTGCTGTTGGCGGTTGTGCTATCTCTGGTGGTCCGTTTAAGGATAGTTATCACGTTATGCGTGGTATTGATGAGATTATCCCTGTGGATGTTTATATCCCAGGTTGCCCTCCACGTCCAGAGGCTATTATCTATGGTATGATGCAGCTTCAGCGTAAGGTGAAGGTTGAGAAATTCTTCGGTGGCGTTAAACCACAAGCAGACCGTTGAGGAGCGTGAGTTAGGTAAGAGTAATGCCGAACTGATCTTCAGCGAGAAGTTAGGTATTAACCCCGAAGAGATAAAGGAAAAGCGTGAAGCAGCTTGGACTGAAGCTAAAAAGCCAGCTCCAAAGCCAGCACGTCCTGTTGAGAAACCAGCTGCAGCAGCTGTGAAATCCAGCTGATGCTCCTGCAAAACCTGCAGAGACTGCTGCTCCTTCAGCAGAGCCTGTTGCTCCAAAGAAAGATACGATTGTCGTTAACCAGCCAGTGACACAAGGAAGATGTTGAGAAGTTGGGTAAGGAAATCGATCAGATTGATGCAGCAAGCAAGGCTGCAGATGAGACTGCTACTAACAATTAATATATAAGGTACGCGAGAATGAAATTAGAAAATAAAGAATTCGGTTTTGATAGCTTTGCTTCAGAAATGGCAAGGCTGAAGAATGAGAAGCATTTCGATTACCTTGTAACTGTTGTCGGCGAAGACTTTTGGTGCAGAGGAAGGTCTTGGATGTATCTATATTCTTGAGAATACAAATACGCACGAGCGTTGTTCTGTAAAGCAGCTTGCAAAGAAGGTAGGAGAGGAGCATGTTATTCCTTCCGTCTACAATGTTTGGGCTGATGCTGACTTGTTAGAGCGCGAGGTCTATGACTTCTATGGTGTTAAGTTCCTCGGTCACCCTGATATGCGTCGTCTCTACTTGAGAAATGACTTCCAGGGTTATCCACTCCGTAAGGACTATGACATGGATCCTGAAAAGAACATGTACACTACGGAGGATGATGTAGAACTCGACACAACCACAGAATGGAATCTTAATAAGAATGGTGAACTCGTTGGTACACAGCGTCCGCTGTTTACTGATGATAACTTCGTTGTGAATATTGGTCCTCAGCACCCATCTACTCACGGTGTGCTTCGTTTGCAGACGGTGTTGGATGGTGAGACTGTAACCAAGATTTATCCACACTTAGGATATATTCATCGTGGTATCGAGAAACTTTGTGAACAGTTCACATATCCTCAGACGTTGGCATTGACTGACCGAATGAACTATTTGTCAGCTATGATGCATCGTCATGCGCTTGTTGGTGTTATCGAGGAGGGTATGGGTATTGAATTGTCAGAGCGCATCCTCTACATCCGTACAATTATGGATGAGTTGCAGCGTATTGATAATCACCTCCTTTATACATCTTGTTGTGCTCAGGACTTGGGTGCACTCACTGCTTTCCTATATGGTATGCGTGATCGTGAGCATGTCTTGAACGTGATGGAGGAGACAACAGGGTGGTCGTCTGATTCAGAACTATTATAGAATAGGTGGTTTGCAGGCTGATATTGATCCGAACTTTGTTTCAAATGTCAAAGAACTCTGCAAGTATCTCACGTCCAATGGTTCAGGAGTATCTAGATGTCTTTGGTGATAATGTCATTACCCATGAGCGTTTCCGTAATGTTGGTGTTATGGATGAGCAGGATTGTATCAGCTATGGTGTGACTGGTCCTGCTGGTAGAGCAAGTGGTTGGAAGAATGATGTTCGTAAGAACCATCCATATGCTATGTATGATAAGGTTAACTTTGAGCAGATTACCTTGACTCATGGCGATTCTATGGATCGTTACTATTGTCATATTCAGGAGATTTATCAGAGTCTCAATATTATTGAGCAGCTGATTGACAACATTCCCTGAGGGTGAGTTCTATATTAAGCAGAAGCCAATCATCAAGGTTCCTGAAGGACAGTGGTACTTCGCTGTTGAGGGTGCAAGTGGTGAGTTTGGTGCTTATCTGGATTCACGTGGTGACAAGACTGCATATCGTTTGAAGTTCCGTCCTATGGGTCTGACACTTGTTGGTGCTATGGATAAGATGCTTTGCGTGGTCAGAAGATTGCCGACTTGGTAACTACTGGTGCTGCGCTTGACTTCGTTATTCCTGATATTGACCGCTAACAAGGTTATCATTAAAGTAATCAATTAAGAATTAAAATCATACTATGTTCGATTTTAGAATAGTAACAACATGGTTCGATGAGTTGCTTCGCGTTACTTGTGGCTTGAGTAACTTCTGGACCGTTCTGATTGAGTGCGTTGCGGTGGGACTGGCAATACTTCTTGCTTATGCTTTGCTTGCAATTGTGCTTATCTTTATGGAGCGTAGGTCTGCGCCTACTTCCAGTGCCGTATCGGTCCTGTCAGAGTAGGATGGTGGGGTACCTTACAGGTCTTTGCTGACGTGTTGAAGATGTTGATTAAGGAAATCTTTGCTGTTGATAAGGCAGATAAACTGCTTTATTACTTGGCTCCATTCCTTGTAATTATTGCATCTGTCGGTACATTCTCTTTCCTTCCTTGGAATAAGGGAGCTCATATCCTTGATTTCAATGTCGGTATTTTCCTTGTAACAGCCATTAGCTCTATTGGTGTTATTGGTGTGTTTATTGCAGGATGGGGTAGTAACAACAAGTATTCTGTCCTTTCTGCTATGCGTGGTGCCGTACAGATGATTTCATACGAGTTGTCATTAGGTATCTGTTTGATTTCAGCTGTTATCCTGACTGGTACAATGCAAATTTCAGGTATTGTTGAAGCACAGACTGGTCCTTGGCAGTGGTTGATTGTACAGGGACACATCCCTGCTACCTTGGCTTTCCTCGTATTCTGTGTTGCTGGTAATGCAGAGGCTAACCGTGGTCCTTTTGACTTGGCAGAGGCTGAGAGTGAGTTGACTGCAGGTTACCATACAGAGTATAGTGGTATGGGATTCGGTTTTTACTACTTGGCAGAATACCTTAATCTTTTTGTTGTAGCAGGTCTTGCAACTACCGTATTCTTAGGTGGTTGGGCTCCCTCTTGAATATTGGATTAGATGGCTTTGATGCTGTGATGAACTATATTCCAGGCCTTGTTTGGTTCCTTGGTAAGACATTTGCAGTAGTATTCTTGCTGATGTGGATTAAGTGGACATTCCCACGTCTCCGTATCGATCAGATTCTGAAATTAGAGTGGAAGTATCTTATGCCACTATCATTGGTTATCCTTGTGTTGATGACTGTATGTGTTGCATTTGGTTGGACGATTCACTAATTAATGATTAAAGAGAATGGAAGATAAAAAAACAATCATATTTTTGGTGAGGTCAGGGAGCGCACTCAAGACACTTGCTACGGGTATGAAGGTGACTATGAAGGAGTACTTCACACCAAAGTCTACCGAGCAGTATCCTGAGAATCGCAAGACAACCCTTCACGTAGCCAAGCGTCATCGTGGCCGTTTGGTCTTTAAGCGTGACGAAGAAATGAATCACAAGTGTACTGCTTGTACAATGTGTGAGAAGGCTTGTCCTAATGGAACTATCAAGATTCTTTTCTGAGATGGTTTACCAACGAAGAGACAGGTAAAAAGAAGAAAGCAGCTCGTTGATTATGAGTATGACTTAGGGTGATTGCATGTTCTGTGAGTTGTGTGTTAATGCCTGCAACTTCGATGCAATTGAGTTTACGAATGACTTCGAGAATTCTGTCTTCGATCGTTCTAAGTTAATTCTTCACCTTGATAAGGAAGTTTATGAAGGCGGTTCACTGCCTGGTCTTATCGATGGTGGTGCTGACTGGAAGGTTGGAACATTTAATACTAAAAAGAAATAAAGGTTTAGAGATATGGCAAGATTAATTATGTTTGCGGTTCTCGCCGTTATTATACTGGCTTCAGCCGTATTCTGCGTGTCGACGAAGCGTATCATGCGAGCTGCGACAGCATTGCTGTTTGTGCTCTTTGGCGTTGCAGGTCTCTACTTCCTGCTCGATTACACATTCCTTGGTGCTGCCCAAATCAGTATCTATGCTGGTGGTATCACTATGATGTACATTTTCGCTATTCAGTTAGTAAGTAAGCGTACATTGCAGGGTCTTTCTGAGCGTTGGTTAGGAAAGCGTACTTTCCTTGCAGCCTTCATTGCTTTAGTTGGATTTTGGAACAGTAGTCCTCGTTATGTTGAAGAATGAAGTTTTTGCGTCACACTGTAGTGAGCGGTGATTCTTTATCAAATGAGGTTACAATGGAAACCATCGGTCGTAATTTGATGACAGCTGATAAATATGGTTATGTTCTCCCATTTGAGTTCATCTCCGTATTCCTTTTGGCTTGTATCATTGGTGGCTTGGTTATATTTGAATAACAAAAAGAAGGAGGAAAGCAAATGATACCAGTAGGATATTTCTTTGTCCTTAGTGGACTATTGTTCTTTATCGGAGTATTTGGTTTCGTAACCCGTCGCAACCTTGTTGCAATGCTTATCTCCGTAGAGTTAGTTCTCAATAGCGTAGATATCAACTTTGCTGCATTCAACCGTCTACTTTTCCCTGATGGATATGAGGGTATGTTCTTTACACTCTTCTCTATCGGTGTAAGTGCTGCTGAATCAGCTGTTGCACTCGCTATTATCATCAATGTTTACCGTCATTTCCACAGCGATCAGGTGAACAGTATTGAAAATATGAAATTATAAAGAGAAACAAATATGTTTGATTACGCATTTTTGATACTTCTTCTCCCGTTCCTAAGCGCTGTTGTGCTTGGCTTGTTCGGTATGAAGATGCCTCGCAAGGTCGCTGGTATTATCGGCACCTGTATGTTGGGAACACTATTTGTGCTTAGCCTTTACACTGCTTACCACTATTTCTTCTATACTGGTGAGTATACAGCTATGGGCGAGACCTTCAATGTAACTGATGGTCGTTTGGCAAATGGTACATACCCAACTGTTACAGTCTTCAACATTACATGGTTGAAGTTTACTGAACTTTTGACATTCAACATTGGTTTCCGTCTTTCTCCAATCAGTGTGATGATGTTAATCGTCATTACTACTGTCAGCTTGATGGTTCACATCTATTCATTCGGCTATATGGCTGAACGTGATGAGAATTATAAGTTTGAGGAGTATGAGCACGGCTTCCAGCGTTTCTATGCCTACCTGTCACTCTTTACGATGTCAATGCTTGGTCTTGTAGTGGCAACTAATATTTTCCAGATGTATCTCTTCTGGGAGTTGGTAGGTGTATGTTCATATCTGTTGATTGGATTCTATTATCCAAAGCACACTGCAGTTCATGCCAGCAAGAAGGCATTTATTGTAACACGTTTTTGCTGACTTGTTCTTCTTGATTGGTATCTTGTTCTTCAGCTTTCTATGTTGGAACATTTAACTATGATCTCAGTGTAAATCCCAGGTCTTGCTGAGACACTGAATGGCTTTAGCTACTAATCCAGAGTTAGCTTGGGTACTTCCCAACAGCTCTTTCTTGATGTTCATTGGTGGTGCAGGTAAGTCTGCGATGTTCCCATTGCATATCTGGTTGCCAGATGCTATGGAGGGTCCAACACCTGTATCTGCATTGATTCATGCAGCTACGATGGTTGTTGCTGGTGTATTCCAAGTAGCATCGTTGTTGCCTATCTATGTGCAGTTTGGTGCACAGGAGCAACTCCATTGGATTGCTTGGATAGCAGCATTTACTGCCTTCTATGCAGCAGCAGTAGCTTGTGCTCAACGTGATATTAAGCGTGGTTTGGCATTCTCTACTATCTCACAGATTGCTTACATGCTTGTTGCACTTGGTGTTTGCTTCTATGAGAAGGAGCACGGTTCATTCTATAGTGCAGAGTATCTCCATCATGGTGGTCTCGGCTATATGGCAGCAATGTTCCACCTCTTCACTCATGCAATGTTCAAGGCTCTGCTCTTCCTTTGCTCTGGTGCTATTATTGTTATCATTGGTAGCAACTTCAAGGAGTATATGGTGGTTTGCACAAATACATGCCAATTACGAATATCTGTTTCTTGATTGGTTGCTTGGCAGTGCAGGTATTCCTCCATTTGCAGGTTTTTCTTCTCAAAGGATGAGATTATCTCAGCATGTAATGCACTGCTGGTGTAGAAGGTCAGGCATTTGAAAGTGGATTATGACACTCGTAGCTGGTATGACAGCATTCTATATGTTCCGTCTCTACTACGTAATCTTCTGGGGTGAGTCTTACTATGAGCAGGATCCAGAGAACCGTCGTCGTCCACAGGAAGTTCCTTTTGTAATGTGGGGTCCATTAGTATTCCTCGCAATTATCTCTATCACTGCTGGTTGGATTCCATTTTGGTCACTTTGTGAAAGTGCTAACGGTCTCAGCTATGATATCCATCTTGACTGGAGCATCGCTACTACCAGTATCATTGCATGCAGTTATCGGTATTGCCTTGCAACTTGGATGTACATGGGCAAGAAGCAGCCTGTTGCTGATGCTTTGCAGCGTAGCTTCCCACGTTTGCACAAGGCTGCCCTCAACAGATTCTATATTGATAATGCATGGCAGTTCTTTACACACAAGATCGTATTCCGTTGCTTCTCTATTCCAATCGCATGGTTCGACCGCCACGTTATTGATGGAACGTTTAATTTCATGGCTTGGGGTACACAGGAGGCTGGTGAGTCTATCCGGTCATGGCAGAGTGGCGATGTTCGTCAGTATGCCGTATGGTTTCATCACTGGTACTGTAGCATTAACATTAGTATTACTTTGCTTGATTTAAAGAAATGAGTTGGATATTAACTGTATTTGTAATTATCCCCGTCCTGATGCTTTTCGCTCTTTGGGTAGCGAAGAATGATAATCAGGTACGCGGTGTGATGGTAGCCGGCTCTACGGCACTTTTGATAGGTGCAATCTGGCTGACTGTTTATTTCGTTCAGCAGCGCAACGCAGGTAATCATGATGCGATGCTGTTGACAAACTCCGTAATGTGGTTCAAGCCTCTAAATATTGCCTTCTCGGTGGGTGTAGATGGTATCTCTGTCGTAATGATCTTTGCTTTCTGCAATCATCGTTTTCACAGGTACTTTTGCCAGCTGGCAGCTTGAACCAATGAAGAAAGAATACTTCCTTTGGTTTGTACTCTTGTCTTCAGGTGTATTTGGCTTCTTTATCTCTACGGATATGTTCACCATGTTCATGTTCTATGAGGTTGCGCTGATTCCAATGTACCTCCTCATCGGTGTATGGGGTACTGGTCCTAAGGAGTATTCAGCAATGAAGCTTACCTTGATGTTGATGGGTGGTTCTGCTCTTTTGGTACTCGGCATCCTTGGTATCTACTACTTCAGTGGTGCTACCACAATGGATGTAATCGAGTTAGCACGTTTGCACGCTATGCCAAAGCGATGTACAGAATATCTTTCTTCCCATTGGTGTTTCATTGGTTTTCGGTGTACTCGGTGCTTTGTTCCCATTCCACACATGGTCTCCTGATGGTCACGCTTCAGCTCCTACAGCAGTATCAATGCTTCACGCAGGTGTATTGATGAAGCTTGGTGGTTATGGTTGCTTGCGTATCGCAATGTTCCTTATGCCTGATGCATTGGAGATGTGGGCACCAGTATTCCTTGTGTTAACAACGATCTCTGTAGTATATGGTGCACTTTCAGCTTGTGTACAGACTGACTTGAAGTATATCAATGCTTATTCTTCAGTATCACACTGTGGCATGGTGCTCTTTGCATTTGGTTATGACCACACAGACTGCTATCACAGGTGCTATTCTCCAGATGCTTTCACACGGTTTGATGACAGCCTTGTTCTTTGCATGTATCGGTATGATTTATCACCGTGCAGGAACACGTGATGTTCGTTACCTTGGTGGTCTTATGAAGGTTATCCCATTCTTGGCTGTATCTTATGTAGTAGCAGGTCTTGCTAACCTTGGTTTGCCAGGCTTTCTCAGGCTTTGTTGCTGAGATGACAATCTTCGTAGGTTCATTTGAGAATGCAGGGTACATTCCATCGTGTAGCAACAATCATTGCTTGTACAGCAATTGTAATCACTGCTGTTTACATCTTACGAGTGGTAGGAAAGATTCTCTTCCAGAAAATTCCAAACAAGAAGTTCTATGAGTTACATGATGCTACATGGGACGAGCGATTCGCTATCGGCTGTCTAATCTTCTGCGTTGCAGGTTTAGGTCTCTGCCCACTCTTCTTTGAGAATATGATTATGGACGCAGTTCATCCTATCTTTGATCACATCTTCACATATATACCAAATTTGGGTAATCTTTAATAAACTGGCGAAATGTATAGTGATTTCTTTAAGATGATTCCAGAGGCAAGTCTCATTGCCATCCTGATTGTTTTGTTCGTTGCTGACTTTGCAACGGCAAAGACTGAAGAACGCAAGTGGTTCAATCCGCTGGCTTCTGTACTCTTGCTTTTGAACACCTTCGTGTGTCTTTATCCTATGGGCACACAGAGTCTGTTCGGTGGTATGTATGAAACAACACCTGCTGTTGATGTGATGAAGGCTATCCTCTCTATGGGTACCTTTATCGTTGTCGTTCAGAGTCGTGTTTGGGCTGCAAAGAGCGGTAAAGAAGCTGAGTTCTATATGCTCATTGTTTCAACACTGCTCGGTATGTTCACCATGATGAGTGCAGGCAACTTCCTGATGTTCTTCCTCGGTCTTGAAATGGCATCTGTGCCTTTGGCATGTACTGTTGCTTTCGATATGTATCGCAAGAACTCTGCAGAGGGTGCAGCTAAGTTTATCTTGACAGCAACCTTCTCAAGCGGTGTAATGCTCTATGGTATCAGCTTCCTTTATGGTCAGTTCGGTACACTTTACTTCGCTGATATTGCTACAAAGATGGAGGCAACTCCATTGGTAATCATGGGTCTCGTGTTCTTCTTCAGTGGTCTTGGTTTCAAGATTTCTCTTGTTCCATTCCACTTCTGGACAGCTGATACCTATCAAGGTGCACCAACAACTGTTACTGGTTATTTAAGCGTAATCTCAAAGGGTGCTGCAGCCTTCACATTGTTGAGCATTCTCTTCCATGTCTTCGGTGACATGATGGAATACTGGCACGTATTGCTGATGATTGTAGTTGTTCTTTCAATTACTATTGCCAACCTCTTTGCTGTACGTCAGAATGAATTGAAGCGTTTCATGGCTTTCAGTTCAATCTCTCAGGCTGGTTATATTATGTTGGCAGCTATTGGTAATAATTGGGCAAATTCAGTTGCTGCACTTAGTTACTACGTTTTGATTTATGTTGTTGCTAATATGGCAGTCTTCACAATTATCTCTGTTGTAGAACAGAATAATGGTGGTAAGACGAATATTGATGATTACAACGGTTTCTATCAGACCAACCCACGTCTGAGCTTCTTGATGACCTTAGCGATGTTCTCACTCGGTGGTATTCCTCCGTTTGCAGGTATGTTCTCTAAGTTCTTCATCTTCATGTCAGGTGTTAATGGTGCTGATATCAACACCACGATGGGAGCATGGGCTTATGGAGTTGTATTCATCGCATTGCTCAACACTGTTATCTCACTCTACTACTATCTTAAGATTGTAAAGGCTATGTATATTGTTCGCTCAGACAATCCATTGCCAACCTTCAAGAGTGACTGTAATACTAAGTTTGCGTTGGCTATCTGCATGGCAGGTATCCTCCTCTTCGGTGTTTGCAGCTTTGTATATGAGTGGATTGCAGCAGCAGTTTAATAGGCAACAGACTTATTAAATAAGTATATAAATTGCCCAAGGGTTTCGGTAAATCCCTGGGCGATTTTTGTTGATTATAGGTTTTTGATGGGGTGAGAGATGATACCGCTTTCTGTATCAGTAAGTCATTTAATCTCTTATTATATGATGTTATAATGCCCTTTTCCTCTCATCTTTTCTTGATGTATTATTATTTAGCTCATATCGTGCTAATGCTCAGCACGTGTTGTGCTGATGGTAAGCACCAATGGTGCTGAGTACAAATTAGCTTGCAATAGGTTATCAATTGCTCGCAATAATGTTTACATTAATATAGTCTTATAAGCTTCAAAAAAGTAATATTGCTGTCCGATAAAACCTCTACATGCTGCAATACTCTCTCTCAATCCTGCTGAAATGCACATGATTAGTTCTAATTTCAAATTCCAAGCCCCCCTAGAATAATGACAACTCTTCTGGTGGGGCTTTTACCTGGGTAATCAATCTATCCCAGTCTCTATGTGGCTGCTCAAAGAATCTTTGTATTGAGACATAACTCATAAGTGGAATTCTTATCATTGTTGCCAAGCCTGAGAAACTCCAAGGTCTCTTTATTTTGTCCTTCACTAGTGTTATAAGCAGATTGGCTATAAGCGTAATCCATATTTGTATTTTTATAGCATTCGCACTCTCTCCATAGAAGTATCTTAGAGGGAAATTCTGTTTTATTTGCTTAAATAAGGTTTCTATTTGCCATCGTTTCTTATAGATAGCTATAATATCTTCTGCCGACATCTGAGAATCATTGGTCAGCAGAGATATTAATCTGATTTTCCCTTTCTTAGTCTTATCCTGATATGTAATTTTTCTTGCTTTATGGTAGATATCTTTTTCCTTTGTATGCTTATGAAAGATAATGGTTTCTACACGTACAGCTCCATAATCTGTTGTCATCTCATAATCTGTATCAGCAATTCTTTCAAAGCTAAGATTACTTTTCATCTTAGTTACATATATAACGCCTCTTTGCGTGAGTTCTGAGAACTTTTCATAGTTGATATAGGCCCTGTCAAAAGCAATCAGTTCCTCATTGGCGTATCGTTCTGGAATAAGTGCAAATTGGTCATGACTGGCTGCGGATGTGAACTTGATATCGCTTGGAACATTCTCATTGGCAAATATCTCTGTATGTACTTTTATTCCACCCTTTTTCTTACCAGTTTTGGGGTTACGTCCTACACCTTTAAAGACCAAGTTAGAAAATAGACTTATTGTCGTAGAATCTATTATCTTTAGATTCTTCAGCCATTTAGGCTGTCCACAATTTCGGCTGTCCGAGTAAAGCTCATGGCGGTATTTCTCATATAAGTTCATATAGATTGAACCGAATATCTCGGAATCTCGACGTTTGTTTGCATCTAACAAGGTACTTCGATAAGGAAAATGCTTTAAACCAAGATGATTAAAGCGATTAACATTAGCAAAGAGAGAGGCCTTTATCTCACGCGGAGAGTCTAAACGCATCATTACTGCATAAAGCATGACGACAAGATGATGCCATGCGTCAAACTTCTTTATATAGTGTTCACCTCCCTGAGCTTGGCTCAGAGATGCAAGTTCCAAAACGAAGTGCAATAAAAGAGTGTCCCTCTCCGAGTAGATGTACGACACCGCGAACCAGCATATCTATGACATGTTGAGCGGCGGAAAGAGCCTTGCCAAACAGCAAATTACAGAACGAATGGCTGAAAAAGGTTTACCTTCGGACACTGTTTTTATGAACCTTTTTTGGAGAATGCCGAATGCGAGGCACTCATTTGCAGCGGCCCTGAAGTGGGAAACGCACATACCTACATGCTCTTAGACGAGCGAGTAGCCCCTATACCCTTACCCACAAAAGACGAGGCGTTGAGCATTTTGGCACGCAATTACTTTAGAAGTCATGCCCCAGCAACGTTAGACGACTTCTGTTGGTGATCGGGATTGTCAGTGAAAGAGGCGCGATTGGGCGTTAAAATTATTGAAAAAGAGTTTCAAAAGGTCGTTTTCAACGATAAAACTTATCTGCTGCTGAATCTTCTTCAATCGACATCAAAAGAAAGAAAGATTTATCTTTCTGTCTGCTTACGACGAATACATCATTGCCTACAAGTATCGCGGCGATGTTTTTGCAAAGCTTCTCCAACAACAAAGCATTTACTAACGGTGTTTTCTTTCCCCTTATCCTACAAAATGGTAGGGCGACGGGTAATTGGAAAATGACTTTGACACGCCGAAACATCGCCATCAACACGTCTTACTTTGATAACAACGCCCCCAACAAATTTGTCTGCGGCTGAAGAAAAAGCCCGTTTGCAACTTATTTCGTTCCATAACTAACGGTAAAGATACCGAAGTTATCGAGTTTCATGCCATATTTGGTTAAAGCCATAAAAGGCGAAAAAGACTGTCTAGTTCGCGTTGCGAACGCCGCCGCATAATCCAATCACGCTCTTGATGGTTGTTTAATACGAAAGCAATCATTTTTAACTGAGGGTGCCAAGGCTGACCAGTATAGACCAAAAAGCCGCCCGGTTGCAGTGCGGATAAAGCACCAGAGATGGCCTTACAAACAAGCTCGTTATCACCAAACAGCTCAAATATACCAGAAATAATAACAATATTAGGTTCAAAATTCAGCTGTCGATATGAGTCTTTATTAAAACAATCAAGACGAGTAAACCGTATATTTTGAAGTCCTTGCTGTTGTATCTGTGCCTCGCCGAAAGCAATATTTGCTTCCGAAAAGTCGTTTATAACCACTTCTATTTCCGGAAACTTGCGTTTGATGTCGAACAAATAATTACCCGTCCCACCGGCAATATCGAGTATTTTCACGGGTTCATTGCGCTGTTTAAGCGTTTCAATACGCTCTTCTACGGTTGCGATGAGATGCTCTCGTCGTATTCTTACTCCTCGCCAACCAATGGCGTTAAGATAGCCTTTGTCTATCCATCGCCCAATTGGTCCGCATCCCTGTGCTTGGTTGCGATAAACATAATCCAGAGACATACCCGAATCAAAACCATATTTTAGTCCCACACGCATTCCTTTACTAAGAAATCCCAAGTGATGGAGCATCCATTTCTGCATCCGAAAGCCCCAACGTTCAATTCGGGGAAGCATATTCAAAGTCATTTTGTTATACTCGTCAACTGTAAATTTATCAGGCATACAGGTCGCCGGCGGTTGTTCGAGTGAGAAACAGCGGTTAATAAACTCAGCAATAGGATTGTAAACCTGCTCACGTTGCGTTTCAAACAATAGCCCGTGATAAAACCCTTTAAGCTTGACAAACCGCTTTTGGGTGGAGCTGATGTCAACAAAAAACCGCTTTTGCATATCGTCTTTCACCACGTAATCTTTACCGGCAGAGAGCAATAGCGTCGGTATGGTTATGGCAGCATCTTCTACTATACGCTTTCCTGCTTTTCAGCAAATCCAAGAGATAGTGCGCATCAATTTCTCTAGTAATTAGTGGGTCGGTGTCGTACGCCTTTTGCTGTTCCACATCATGTGTCAACACCTTCGATTTTACATAACTGGGCACTGTTAGGTGTTTGAAGAGCCGCGCTGCCAACGCAATTCCCGTCTTTGCAAAAGGCACATATAACTTAATGGTAAACGCAGGAGCAAGAAGTGCCATACCAGCAATACGGGGCGCAAAGTCGTGACACCACGCCGAAACAATTACACCTGCAATGCTGTTAGCCACCACAAAGATGTCTCTCTCAACAATTCCATACTGCTCATAGAGGTATTTTACGAAAGCATCCAAGTCGCGTACATAGTCCATAAAATGGGGCGAAACGGATTGCGAAGTATGCCCCAGTCCACGCATATCAAAGCCAAAGATGTTGAAATGCACAAATTGCTCGTTCTCGGCAAAGGCTTGCAAACGTCCCGAATGTTCGTGCCCGCGATGCAATATCACAATGGTTTTCTGCGAAGGGTTGTAATTCCACACCCTATAAAAAATATCTGCGTTGTCAAAACTCTTAAATGTTCCTGTTTCCATTTTTATCTTTGGTTAAATTTTTACTTATCATTAACTGCACCGTTTCACCTATTCGGCGACTCCGAAAACGGCCCATTGCACAATGAATATATAGCTTTCGAGGCACATCTTCGGCTTTCATCTTCTCTAAAACTGTATTTACAATACGCTCCTCACAGGCTTTGGGGATAGTGGCAATATCCAAAAGCGGAAAGCAATGGTAATCTGCCGATGTGCGAAAGTAGGCGTTTTCGGGTAATTCGGCTGAAAGGTCGAACACCGAAACCTCTCCCAACATGGCGAATTTCCGAGCAGAACGGCATGAAAAGCAAGCCTCAACGAAGATGTTGGGTGCAATTTCTACAGGTGCCTGACGAGAAAACAACCACAATATGCGATACACTGCGATATAGGGAAAATAGAAAATATAACGCAAAAAACCGATGCAACCGTGGTCGTCTTTAAGAAAATGTCGATTAGAGCGATAATAAGCACGGCCCAATAAAAGCAAGACGAGTATGCCCCACAATAAAAAAATACTTCCTAAAACCGAATGTTCGATGGCAAACAATAACGCCGTCAACCCCACAGCGGCAACAAAAAAGTAAACCGTTGCTATTTGTTGGTTGCGCTTTTTACGGTAAGGAAACATCCATAACGTCAGAAAACCTGCCATCAAACCGGTAGTAATATCGATGAAATGGTGCTGATACACCAAAAGGGTAGACAGCATTAACAACACCAACCACATTCTCAGTAAGTTTCTGAACCTGCTATTTCGCACCCCACTCCAAAAGATGCAGGCATAACCTATATGTAAAGACGGGACCTGATTAAAAGGTGTATCGTACGTATTGATGAAAGAAAACAAGATATGGGCTGTTTCTGGACGTACAAAACTTTGTTTTAACGGAAAGATAATAAAACAAATTCCCGATAAAACGGTTATAAAAACGATGCGTTTACTTAATGTCGACAGCTGCCGAAAAGTATTGCAGAGGAAGAAAACCCATATAAAAAACACCACACTACTGCTATAAAAATAGATGGCAAAAGGTACAAACGGTATGGCTTTTTCAAACGAAAAGCAAAGCGAAGACACCTCTTTAAGCGATGCCGCATAGCTTGCAGCAAAAGTATAAACAGCATAGAATACACCCCAACAAATAACAAGGGCGATGTATTTGCTTACTTGCAAGCATTTGTTATCTATACCGCAACGCTGCATCAAACCGTTTGGCAAGGGCCGCTTACACGTCCATACAGTTTTGTTGTTTATTTGGGAATGCTCCATAATGTCTTTCGGTGCATAAAAGCCGATAACAAACAAGTGGGTAAAAGCGAAAGAAAAGCGATGGAAAGGCGCATTTTTGGCGGAAACACCACCTGTTCTTTGCGCTGCGCTATGGCCTTTGTCATTGTTTCAACAGCCCGATTTAAGGGCATGCAGAACGGACATTTGGAAAGGTCATTACGGTATATCTCTCTCAATCGTGGCGTGTCTATGTAGCCCGGAACAAGTGTTGTAACCGTTATTTGATAGTCGGCAAAACTTCGGCGATAAGCATCGGCTATCTGTATCAATGCTCTTTTGCACTTGGCATATACGCTTGCGCACGGATAATGCAACAATCCTGCCACCGAAGCAATCACTACCAAATGTCCGCCGGATGCATTCATTGCTTCTCGTGCCACTTCCATCGCATTCAATGCACCCGCGATATTAACCTTCAACATTTGTGAAGTCTGCTCAAAATCCACTTCTTCAGTAACGCCGTTACGGTAATATCCAGCAGCAACAATCATCATGTCCAACCCCTTATCGGCACAAAACACTTCTACGGCAACGGTTAATGCGTCCTTATCACACACATCCAGCTGGTATGCAAAGCAACAGTTTGTTAACCTCATCACTCCTGTCTATTCGTGCCGTATTTCGTCCGCACACCCCTCACCCGATGGCCTTTTGGCAGCATAAAACCGCGCCAAGGCCAAGCCGATACCCGATGTTCCGCCCGTAATAAAGATGTTCATACCTGTTTGTTTTTAAAATGTTGGGCAAACCCTATCGTATCCGTATTGCCATTGAAAGTTCATATCTTTTACAAACTGGGCATAGGTTTTGGGCAGTTTCAGTTCTACCTGGAACTCAGAAGATTGATGTTTTTCGATGTAATGGCCCGAAAGTGCCTGGTTCATGTCGGCCGTGTCTACCCAATAGTTCACCGAATGCGTCATCACTTCTTGCAATCGGCGGTTTCCACTATATCCAAATACGGCTCTAATAAGTGCCTCGTCGATGGTGCCAAACCCCTTTTTCTTCTCAAAGATAATTGTTTCGCCAAGTTGTTCGGCCAGTTCTATGGGCATCAAATCAATAATTCCGCCCGCAAAATAGGCACCTTTGTAATGCACGGGCTGAACGTAGAACATATCCGAAACAGATATTCGGGTGGCAATGGGTAAGGGAACATCTTGAAACAGCTCAACTTGCGAGTCGATGGCACTACCCTCATAGCTTTTAAAATTGCAGTTAACAGCTGGCAAATCGATGTTTCTAGCTGTCTCGGCATCGGTAAAAAGCACCTTCCGATAAAGTTTTCTTCCGTTTCTTTCTTTACCGATGTCAGCCCTGTCAAACAACAATCGGGCACCTACTACGATGGTGGGAAGGGTTGGTCGAACAGCCAACGAGGGCAAAAGCGGGCGTATGTCGGTGGGCATGTCTACGATAAATTTATCGAAAATATTTTCTATATAAGGAGCATAGAATGTGTTTTCGCACCTTGCGCTGGCAATAGACACCTATCTTATACAGCATTTTGAAACGTGTCATTCAGGGTGTTTTTGCACAAAAGCGATACAGCTCTTCCGACTGTATAAAGGCCTTTCGCTGCTCGTCGGTAGCAAACGAGTTGATGATGTTGGCAGCGATACTGCCACCGCAAGCGGCAATCAGCAGGTCGGGCTTTACACCATAATGTTGCATCGCCGCATACATGCCGAGATACAAAGCATAACGTGTACCACCGCCAGAAAAAAACCGCAACCGTTGGATAAGGTTTCTTTTCATACTCCACTGCTTATCAATACCATCGGTTTACTCAGGCGTTTGCGAATTCCTGGTTACTTTTAACGTCTTCTTTATCCTAATCCACGTGCTGAGTACAAGCAACAAATCGATAACCCCAAAAGATGTAAACGGAATATCCTGAAAGGTTTATACCAAACAAACAGACCCACCCCGTAGAGGGCCGAGAACGAAAGCACGGTCGCTCTTGCCCATCGGACCATCATACCGTCGTTCTGCCGACAGCACCTTTCCCATCACTCCTGCGTATTCATTAATAATGCTGAGAGCAATGAAAGCCACAATAAAATAAAGACTTTCAGGGATGATACTTCAACAGCGGAAAATAAATAATGGTGTCCGAAACGACATCACCCACTTCGTTTAACAGCTCTCCCTTTCGGGTTATTTGATTGTAACGACGAGCCATCATGCCGTCTAAGGCATTCAGGGCCATACAGTATCAGCAGTCCCACAGGCAGGCAAAGGTAGAACCATGTACCCACATCGCCCGCAAACCAAAAACAAAAATGCCGATGACAAGTGAGAGGACACAAGCCCACAAGGTGATTTGGTTGGCAGTAACTTTTGCACGATGCAACAACTCTAAAAATAGGCGTTAACACCCGTTGAAACTGCGGTTTGATGGAATAGACAGATATCATAAGTACTTTTGTTTTTACATGAACATTCTTAATTCCGCAAGACTATTATAAATTAAACTTTTTTTAAGTACCAGAGCAACAAAAAGTTGCTCAGGATTTTTGCCATGTCAGAGTTTTCACTTATCTTAGTGTTGCAAAAAAACAAGAGAATCCGACGATGGACATGGCAAAGATACAAATTAAATCTGAGACTCACTCCTTTTGGGTGTGATTTTTTCAATCATGGAACAATTTGACTCCACACATTATCATCTATAATCGACTCAACCCTCGGCCTAAGGTGTAGATCGTTCGGTTATCAGTACAGCGAAATCATTCGTTCTCTCATGAGTATCTACTTCTGTGGCGGATCATGTACCCCAGGATGTCACTACTCATTTGATGAACCACCTCTCGCTTCATCTGACACTTCGCACTTGTAGCTCTGATACTATCCTCAGAGTGATAAAGGAGTTGACGCAAGAAAACATTTCATACACATCAGATATGGGCAAGACCTACGATTTCAATACGGCTGACACTCTCAATACTTTTATTGCTCAATTGTATATTTGCATCTGGCCAACTGAAAGGGAGTGAGATGTATGATGTTGATTTCGACCATCAGATCATAGAGATAGAGAAGTATGATGCAAAGCCTACATACAAGAAGTTCTTTGGTTATCGCCCTGGCGTGTCGGTTATTGGCGATTTGATAGTCGGTATAGAGAATAGCGATGGTAACACAAATGTTCGTTTCCATCATCCGTAAACTTCTCAAGCCCGAGCAGGTACTGCATGTAGGGGTTCTCCTGAATGGCCTGGATGGTTTTCTCATCGCTCAGTTTTTCCACATGCTTCACGATTAGCGCTCCCACCACCATGCGGGGGCTTGTTGCCAGCACCATTGTGACTGTTCCTCAGACGTTTGTTGTATTCTTTCTATCCTGTCCCAGGGAAGGTGGTCGGCCAGCTTGACCCAACGGTTGGATTTGCTCAATCCCGAAAGTGACTCTTGAAGTTCAAACAGGTCGTGACTGCGATATTGTGAGTAGTATTTCATCTCGATTCTTGAATGTTTTAACATCCAAAGGTAGTCATTTTGGACCAATCGATCAAAAATTTATACAAACATAAATAGCTAATTACCAGATAGTTAAAGTTTATTAGCAGACCCTAAATAAAAGTCTATTCAGGAATAATCCAATAGTAACTATTCACAATTACAAATTGCAAGAATGTGCTCTCTTTATGGAATTATATCTGTCTTTGGGAGCATAGCTTTGCAAGATTTTTCAGAACTTTATCAATGTAATTGTTTATAAAATTAGTATAAGTTCCAATGTCTGCACTACTACAACTATTATCTTCGAAGTGCCAGCGAATATATTCCGGTTGCTCTCAAAATCACTGAGTGAATTTCAAAAGTACATGTTGCGTCTTTATACTTCATCTGCCATGTTAGTGCGATCCCCAAAAGAAATGGCCGACATGGCAAACATTGTATTGTCGCTTCAATGTATCATAGTTAGCTGAAAAGTCTTAAAAACTTTCACATAAAAACAGTTGCATCAATCAGAGAACGTTCATCCTTATAAATATTGTTATGACTTTTTATCTTAACTTCTCCAGTTCTAAGATACAATCGTTTCTCCAATTATGTATCGCAGTTTCGATATCTTTATATGGTTTTAAAATACATGAGGATAATTATTTAACCTTAATTCCGCAACACTATTATAAATTAAACTTTTTAAGTACCTGAGCAACAAAAAGTTGCTCAGGATTTTGCCATGTCAGAATTTTCACTTATCTTAGTGTTGCAAAAAAAAACAAGAGAATCCGACGATAGACATGGCAAAGATACAAATTAAATCTGAGAGACTCACTCCTTTTGGGGGATTATTTTCAATCATGGAGCAATTTGACTCCACCCTCGGTCTAAGGTGTAGAACCTTCGGTTATCAGTGCACAGCGAAATCATCCGTTCTCTCATGAGTATCTACTTGTGGTGGTTCATGTACTCAGGATGTCACTACTCATTTGATGAACCATCTCGCTTCATCCGACACTTCGCACTTGTAGCTCTGATACTATCCTCAGAGCGATAAAGGAGTTGACGCAAGAAAACATTTCATACACATCAGATATGGGCAAGACCTACGATTTCAATACGGCTGACACTCTCAATACTTTATTGCTCAATTGTATATTTGCATCTGGCTAACTGAAAGAGAATGAGATGTATGATATTGATTTCGACCATCAGTTCATAGAGACAGAGAAATATGGTTCTTCCGTTAAATGTGTGACGCTTTTTCGTAGTGCTTTTAACGTAAGAGCCAAAGTTACTCATTAAACAAAAATATGGCTGAGACAGTCAACTATCTATCCTATTTTCATTCTCTTTCATTGAAAATCTTTTCGTTTTAAGACTTCGAAAATCTGCAGACAAGAGGATTGAAAAATCATTACATAATTTCAAAGAAAACACCTATAAATAACGGCAAAAACACACACGTGAAGCAGATTTGCAATCTACAGAATATCAATTAGTTACCAAGTATAAAGTAAAAGGTACTTAATTGGAATTCAAAAGGGCGTTAGCAAGGGTCTTAAAGAGCATCTTTTGCAAGCCAAAAGGGCGTCTTTTAGAAGCCAAAAGAGCATGTATTGGGTTTGAGCTGTACAAAAATAGTTTACAAACATGATTTAATAAGGGAATAAGCAGGTTATAGACGACAGATAGACATCACACCTAATTACATTTATCATATAGTTTACCCCTTATAAAAACAATCTTATTGAGGTAAGCTTACCATGTATGTGGATTAATCTCATTCTATTAACAATCTACACATTTAACGGAAGAACCAGAAATATGATGCAAAGCCTACATACAAGAAGTTCTTTTGGTTATCGCTCTGGCGTGTCGGTTATTGGCGATTTGATAGTCGGTATAGAGAATAGCAATGGTAACACAAATGTTCGTTTCCATCAGAAGAACACGCAGAAGAGGTTCTTTGAGAGATTTGAACAGAATGGGCTCATTATCAATCGCTTCAGAACTGATTGTGGAGCATGCTCCAAGGAAATCGTGGAGGAAATAGAAAAACACAGCAAGTCCTTCTATATCCGTGCTAACCGCTGCAGTTCGATCTACAATGACACCTTTGCTCTCAAAGGCTGGAAAACAGAGGAAATCAATGGCATTGAGTTTGAATTGAACTCTATCCTTGTTGAGAAGTGGAAGGGTAAAGCATACCGACTTGTGATTCAAAGACAGAAACGGATGGATGGTATGCAGGATTTTTGGGAATAATACTGCGTATTGCCTCAAGTCACATTGTGGGGTAAGGGGATATTGTAGGCAGAAGTGGGTGTTTCAAATTCAAATTATCTGCAAATTCAGTAATGAGAGGATGTGTAAATGCAATAAGGATGTTGAAAGGCTTAGTTGCGGATTTGAGGTACTATAAATTTGATAATAGGTTTTGCTTTTATAGACATTGTGTTTACAACTCATAGTATCACCATATAATAAGGTATAAAGCTAAGATTTTTAGTAATAAGAATATCTGTTAAAACAAAAAGACAGACTCTACTAAATCAGAGAGTCTGTCTTTATCTATATCGGAAAATCGTGTAATTCTATTAGAATGGTAAGTCATCTGTAGAATTTTCCTCTGGCTGTGCAGGAGGGAATGGAGTAGCCTGTGGCGCAGCAGGAGCTGGCTGAGGAGTGACTGGAGCTGCAGCAACAGGCGCACCAGCCATAGCAGCTGTAGCGTCTACACGCTGAACGTTCCATGCACGAATATTGTTAAACCAACGGCCGTTGTACTCGTGTGCATCAATGTCAAAACTTACATTGAGACTCATCACCAGCCTTAATAGCGAACTGCTCAATTCTATCAGCACCAAAGACATTGAAAACCATCTTCTTTGGGTACTGGTCGTGTGTCTCAATCACATACTCTTGTGACTTCCATGGTCCTCGAGCTGAAGTTCCCTCACGTGGAGGAAGAACAGCAATTACTTTTTCCTTGTAAATCCATTTATCTTACTTGTTTTGGTTATTTTTAATACTTTTATTCTGTTTGCGAAATTACTAAAATAGTTCTAAAAAGCGAAACTTTTTATACTTAATTTTTGTTTTTCACGTCGCTTTTTTGTATTTTTGTACGATGAAGTTGAAAGATGGTAGTGAACGTGTTTCAGCCGTCTGGATATCTAATAAGTGTAACAGAATATTAACTAAAATAGATACTAATGAGATTTAACCTTTCAAGCACTGCATTGAGCAGCCGGTTGTTGACTCTCTCTCGAGTAATTAATAGTAAGAATTCTCTTCCTATCTTGGATTGCTTCTTGTTTGAAGTTCATGATGGTCAGCTTACTATTACTGCATCAGATAGTGAGAATGTCATGCGCGGAACATTGAATCTTGAGAGTTGTGAAGGCGAGGGCAATTTTGCAGTGAACAATCATACGATTCTTGATGCTGTGAAAGAACTCCCAGAGCAGCCATTGACACTGGATGTAAATCTGGATGAGATGAAGATTTATGTTACTCTATCAGAATGGTTCATATAACTTCCCAATTCTTAATGCTGACGAGTATCCAAAGGCTCAGTCGGTATCAGATAATGCAACAACGATTACACTTCAGGCTGAGAAGTTATCAGATAGTCTGACTCGCTCACTCTTTGCAACAGCACAGGACGAGCTTCGCCCAGTGATGAATGGTGTTTATTTCGATTTGAAAGAGGATGGTTTGGCTGTTGTTGCCAGCGATGGTCATAAGCTTGTAAGAAATAAGAACTTCTCTATTAAGAGTGATTCTCCAGCATCATTTGTTCTTCCAAAGAAGCCTGCTTCATTGTTGAAGAATGTTCTTTCAAAGGATGGTGGTGATGTTGTTATTCGTTTTGATGAGCGTTCTGCAGAGATTTCTTTTGCAGAAGGAAATCTTGCGTGTCGTTTGATTGAGGGTAAATATCCTAATTATAATAGCGTAATTCCACAGGACAATCCTAATCAGGTTACAATTGATCGTAAGTCATTGATTGGTGCTTTGCGTCGTGTATTGCCTTTTGCAAGTGACTCTTCACAGTTGATTCGTTTCCATGTATCAGCAGGTTTGTTGGAGTTGAATGCAGAAGATATTGACTTTGCAACAAGTGCTAAGGAGAGTGTTACTTGTGAGTATGGTGGCAATCCTATGAGCATTGGCTTCAAGGGTTCAAGTATGCTTGATATCTTAAATAACCTTGAAAGTGATGATGTTGTCATTCAGTTGGCTGATCCATCACGTGCTGGTGTAATCGTGCCAGGTACTCAGCCAGAGAATGAGGATATTCTCATGCTGATTATGCCGATGCTGTTGAACGATTAAGAAACAAGTGAAATAGATTTTATCGGGAGGATGGCTGTGTATCTTCTATATAGCCATTCTCCTTTGTGATTATATATAGGGTTATACACAGACGTATGAAACTGAATTTGACAAAGCCTTTGATAGTTTTCGACTTGGAAACGACTGGGCTTGACCTCGTAAACGATCGTATTATTCAGATTTCTTTTATCAAGGTTTATCCTGATGGAAAGGAAGAAAGAGAAAATATCTTTATCAATCCTGAAAAAGCCTATACCAACAGAAGTAACGCTGTTGACAGGTATTTTCAGATGCTGATGTGCAGATGCACCAACCTTCAAACAGAAGGCAAAAGGAGTTATCAGATAAGTTTTGCTGGCTGTGACTTTGCTGGGTACAATTCTAATCGTTTCGATGTGCCAATGTTGGCTGAGGAGTTTCTGCGTGCAGGTATTGACTTTGATTTTTCAAAGTGTCGTCTGATTGATGCGCAGAATATCTATCATAAGATGGAGCGTCGTAATCTTGCTGCTGCCTATAAGTTCTACTGTGGTAGGAAGATGGAGGATGACTTTGAAGCGCATAGGGCTGATCAGGATACTGAGGCTACATGGCGTGTATTGCAAGGTGAACTTGAGATGTATGCACCTGGCAAGCAAGAAGAAGAGGATCGTGTGTTGAATAACGATATGGACGAACTTGCAGAGTTTTCTCGTATGAATGACTTTGTTGACTTTGCGGGCCGTATAATATGGTGTGACATGACCGATAAAGATGGCAAACAGTTATTGGATGCTACAGGAAAGCCACGACGCCATGAAGTATTCAACTTTGGTAAGTATAAAGGTTGGGATGTTGCTGAGGTTTTGCGTAAAGATCCTGGCTATTATAGTTGGATGCTTGCAAGTGATTTTACTTATAACACAAAGCAGGTATTGACACGTATTCGCCTAAGGGAGTTTAATAATAAGTAAGGTGATGCTGAAAGGAAAGAAAATAGTATTAGGCATAACAGGCTCTATTGCTGCATATAAGAGTTGTCTTATTATCCGTGAGCTAATAAAGAGTGGAGCAGAGGTGCAGGTAGTTATTACGCCTGCTGGTAAGGAGTTTATTACTCCTATCACGCTGTCTGCATTAACACATAAACCAGTTGTAAGTGAGTTTTTCTCACAGAAGGATGGTACGTGGAACTCTCATGTAGACCTCGGACTATGGGCTGATGCAATGGTCATTGCTCCTTGTACAGTTGCTACGCTGGGTAAGATGGCAAATGGAGTAGCTGACAATATGCTTATTACAACTTATCTTTCAATGAAAGCACCTGTCTTCATTGCGCCTGCAATGGACTTAGATATGTATAAGCACCCGTCAACGCTGAAGAATATAGAGACGTTACGTAGCTTCGGGAATCATATTATTGAACCTGGTAGCGGTTTTCTTGCCAGTGGTTTGGAGGGAAAAGGAAGAATGGAAGAGCCTGATAATATTGTCAAGACTTTAGCAGACTTCTTCTCTACGTCATCGGAGTCGCAATCTTATATAGAAGATTTAAAAGATAAAAAGATTCTTATAACAGCTGGTCCTACATACGAAAAGATTGATCCAGTACGTTTTTATAGGAAACTATTCATCAGGTAAAATGGGTTTTGCTTTAGCAGAAGAGTGCAGTCGACGTGGTGCAAAGGTTGTGCTTGTTGCTGGCCCAGTGAGCCTTACTTGTTCTGAAAGTATTCAGAGAGTTGATGTTGAAAGTTGTAAGGAGATGTGTGAAGTAGCAGTAGGGGAGTTCCCTAATTGTGATGTAGCAATCCTTTGTGCAGCTGTTGCTGACTTCCGTCCAGAGACAATTGCTGAGCAAAAGATTAAGCGAGTGGGTGATGAACTACTCTTAAAACTGAAGCCAACACAGGATATTGCTGCAACTATCGGCAGTATGAAAGGAAAAGAACAACGCATCGTTGCTTTTGCATTGGAGACGAATGAAGAAGAAAGCAATGCCCAGAGAAAACTGGAAAAGAAGAATGCTGATTTCATCGTTTTGAATTCAACGAGAATTCCTGGTACGACTTTCCAGGCAGATGATAACCAAATAACGATTATCAACAAAGAAGGTAAGAAGAGTTATGCAAAAGAAACCAAAGGCAGAAGTGGCTCGTGATATTGTTGACGAGTCTTTGTTTCTATTCTCTAAAGGAGAGTTATCTGCACAAGAGTTAAATGCAAAGGTAACCGTGAATCATAATCAGATTCAGGGTACAGATGCTTCTGTCTTTGAGAATCTACAACAAACTTTAGAGCAGTTTGTTAATACGCGTCAATGGACTCATTATCAGTTTCAAAGGAATGAACGTATAAACTGTAACTTTAATATTACTGTTAGTAAGTATGATCCAGGTAGCAACCTCTTTACTTGTTCTGCTTTGATACAAGCAAACCGACCTGTTTATAATGCTGCTTATAGTTCTACACTCTATAATAATCAAGATGGTGACTTTAACTTCACCTTTGCTCAATTCGATCAAATTGAGTTTAATGAGGAGAATATAGATAATCAACTGACGGCACTGATAGCCTATTATGCTTATCTTATCATAGGATTAGATTTGGATTCTTTCTCTCCTATGGGTGGTGAAGATGTCTTACAGCGTTGTATGGTTTTGACGAATAATGCACAGAATCTTAACTTTACGGGATGGAAAGCTTTTGACAATTCTCGCAATCGCTTTGCTATTATCAACGATTATCTTGATGGAGCCCTATGAAGCCTTTTCCGCCAATTGCAGTACGATTATTACCGTACAGGTTTGGATGAAATGGCTAACAATGCAGAACGTGGTCGTACAAACATTACAGCAGCCTTGGAAAATGGATTAAAGAAAGCACATGAAAATCGCCCGATTAGTATGTTACCACAAATATGGACAGACTATAAGAAGGACGAATTAGCTAATATATACAAAGGTAAAAGGAACACAAAAGAAAAAGAGTTGGTCTACGATATTCTATTTGGTAATAATGCCAGTCAGAATATTACATGGGATAAAATAAAACAATAGTAATCTTTTGCAGGACACAGTTATCCTCTGCCTTAACTTCAATTATTATAATTGACAAATATATGCTGAAACATCTATATATAAAGAACTACACATTGATTGACCAATTGGATATTGCTTTTCCACTCGGGTTTCTCAGTTATTACTGGTGAAACGGGAGCTGGAAAGAGTATTATCTTTGGTGCAATCGGTTTGCTATTGGGCAATAGAGCAGATAGTAAACAGATAAAGCAGGGAGAGAAGAAATGTACGATCGAAGCTCATTTCGACCTCTCTAACTATGGCTTTGAATCCTTCTTTGAAGAGCAAGATATAGATTTTGAACCTGAAGATACAATTGTTCGTCGTGAACTAACGGCTACAGGAAAGTCACGTGCCTTCATCAATGATACGCCTGTATCACTACAAATGATGCGTGCATTGGGTGAGCAGCTTATTGACATTCATTCGCAGCATCAGAATTTGTTGTTACAGAAGGACGATTTCCAGTTGAATGTTGTGGATATTATTGCTCAAGACAATCAGGAATTGACTGCTTATCGTTTGGTTTATCAAGATTATAAAGAATCTGAAAGACGTCTTTCTGATTTGAAAGAGCAGATTTCCAAAGCACAGGAAAATGAAGAATTCATGCGTTTCCAGTTCAGTGAGTTGGAGAGTGCAGGCTTAATTGAAGGCAGACAAGAAGAACTTGAGCAAGAAAGTGAAACGCTCTCTCATTCAGAAGAGATTAAAACAGCTTTTTACGAGGCAGATAATCTGTTGAATGATGATGACAATGGAGTTATCCGAAAGCTGGGACAGAGTCTGGATAGTCTTGGTAATATTGAAAAGGTATATCCTAAAGCGCAAGAACTCGTACAGCGTTTATCATCAGTACATATAGAACTGAAAGATATTGCAAGTGAGATTGGTAGTGAAGTTGAGAATATTGACTTTGATCCTTCTCGCTTAGATAGTATAAATCAACAACTTGATTTGCTGAATACACTTGAGCAGAAGTATCACGTTTCTACAGAGAAAGAACTCATCGAGATACGTGATAACATTGCTAATCAGCTAAAGAATATTGATAACAGTGATGAAGAACTGGATTTACTTGAGCAAGAAGTGAAGACAAAACTTACTGCTTGTGAAAAGCAAGCAGAGAAGTTGACTGCACTCAGACGTAAGGCTGCCAAGACAGTTGAAGAACAGATGAGTAGTCGACTTATACCATTGGGTATTCCGAATGTTAGGTTTAAGGTTGATTTGTCTTCTAAAGCATTGTCTTTGGATGGTGCAGATAAGGTTCAATTCCTTTTCTCTGCCAATACAAGTACGGCTATGGAACCTGTTGCACAGGTGGCTTCTGGTGGTGAGATTGCTCGTGTAATGTTATCGTTAAAGGCAATGGTAAGTGGGGCAGTGAAGTTGCCAACGATTATCTTTGACGAGATTGATACGGGTGTAAGTGGTAAAATTGCTCAGAAGATGGCACTCATCATGCAAGAAATGGGTAATAATAATCGTCAAGTTATTTCTATTACTCATCTTCCACAGATTGCAGCTTTGGGTAGCTCACACTATAAGGTTGAGAAGGAGGAAACGACAGAAGGAACACGCAGTCACATGCGTGAGCTGACTCAAGAGCAACGTGTGAATGAAATTGCGCAGATGCTTTCAGGGTGCCGATGTCTCTGATGCTGCTTTACAGAATGCTCGTGAACTATTAGATTTAAGTAAGAAGAAATAGTAAAACCTTACTAAAAAAATATACAATGAAAGAAAATAATGAATATGAAACTGAAAACTTTAATTTTGACCATTGCCCTTATATTGGGTGTTTCTACTAACATTTCTGCTCAACCTGGTGCGATTAAGAAGGCTGCAGATGCAGCTTTTACATTGACGACTTTTAAGGCAGACGGCAGTATTTTAGCAACATCTAATGGTGTATGTATCAGTGCTGATGGTATTGCTGTGAGTCCTTGGAAGCCTTTTATAGGAGCAGATAAGGCTGTTATCATTGATGCTAAAGGACAGAAACACGAGGTGGAGTGTTTGCTTGGTGCCAATGAGATTTATGATATTGTTATGTTTCAAGTGAGCGGTAAGACTGTTGCTGCTCCCTTGGCAGCAACTGTTTCTGCAGGTGATGAAGTGTGGGTTACACCTATGTCAAAGAGTGGTAATGCGGAGAAGGCAGATGTGTCAAATGTTGAAAAAGTTCATGGATAAGTATAATTACACGATTCTGAAATCTTCAGCTACCGATAAGTTGAATGGTGCTCCTGTCTTTAATACTAAAGGACAGGTTATCGGTTTGTTCAATTCTACTGGCGAATCTCAGAGTTCAACGGATGTAAACTATGCAAAGGACTTTGTTGTTAAAGGACTATCACAGAATGATATTACTCTTCGTCAGAGTGATATTCGTATTGGTTTGCCAAATACAGTAGAGGAGGCTGTTGTAGCATTGATGCTCTCTTCTGAGAAACCTGCCAATATTCACGAAGCTGTTGTCAACGAATTTATTACAAAGTTTCCACAGGCAAATGATGGTTATTATGCTTTAGCGAATTTACAGATAGCAAAAGGTGAGGTCGCTAATGCTGATAAAACAATGCAAACTGCTATTAGTAAGGTCGCAGCAAAGGATGAAGCACATTATAACTATGCTCGTCTGGTTTATCGTAATGTACTTATTCAAGAGTTTGCTGAAAAGACAAAGTCTGTAGGATGGACATTGGATAAGGCTTTGGATGAGATTAAAAAAGCTCAAACTGCTAAAGCAAACGATGCATATCGTCACCTTCAGGCACAGATTATCTATGCAAAAGGCGATTATGCAAAAGGCTTTATACTGAGTTTGAAGCATTGACAAAGACTAAGTTCAATAATCCAGAACTTTACTTAGAGATGGCGCAGAGCCGTCAGCATTTAGGAGCCAATGATCAAGAGATTCTTGACTTACTTAATAAGAGTATCGAACTTTGTGATACACCATACGTATCTACTTCTGCTCCATATTTTTTATACACGTGGTCAGCAATTAGAGAAGATGGGAGAGTACAGAAAGGCTGTTCAGGATTATTATACGTATGAATATTTTTAATCAGGGACGTCTTGGTGCAGCTTTCTATTATATGCGTGAACAGTGTGAAGTGAAGGGACGTATGTGGCAGCAAGCTTTACAAGATATTCTCATTGCTTCACAACTTGATCCTAAGGAAGCCTTATATCCAACAGAGGCAGGTAGCCTTTTGTTACGTCTAAACAAGGTGGATGCTGCTATCAGCGCTGCTCAACAGGCAATTCAACTTGATGCTTCTCAGCCTGATGCCCATCTTATTCTTGGTATTGCACAGTGCGAAAGTAAACAGAAAGAAGAAGGCCTTAAGAATATTCAAAAGGCTAAGGAACTTGGTAATACACAAGCTGATACTTTCCTGCAAAAGTACAAATAAATTCACCAGATAAGTTTGTTGTAACGAAATTTGGGGGAATGGAATTTGGCAGAACCGAATTAAATCCGTACCTTTGCACCCGCATGATGGTTCCGTAAACTTTCAGTTGGATTAGAGCAACAGCCTTCTAAGCTGTGGGTCTTGGGTTCGAACCCCAACGGAATCACTGAGTGTTATAAGAGGAATATCCGCAAGGATATTCCTCTTTATCTTTGATTATCAGTATATTATATCACCATGAGCTAAGGAGTTAATATTGTTAATGATAGATATTGTTTTCATTAATCTTGCGCTTTTCCACTGATAGTTACTTTTATTTACCGATATTTACCGTTGTTTACCGATATATATCGTAAATTACTTATCTATGTACCCATAGTGATACCACTTGTGATACCACTTTTTTTAGGACTGCCCCTTTTTATTAATTGTGTGATACCAAAATAACTATTGTCGTATTAATGCTGTCTGATAAACATTTCTTATAAGGAATAGGCATTTGCGTCATAATATATTCATTATAATGCCATTATATCCCTTTCTTACTATCTTTTAGCTGATGTGCTTACCCTCAACACATGTCGTGCTGAGGGTAAGCATCAATAGTATGAGTGCTCTTTATGTTCTTATAGATGTTTTTCTTAAAGAATTATTTCTCTATTTCCATTGAGTTTCTGAATCGATCAACTTATAGAAATTATACATTAGTTTTTGCTCTTGACAAGTGAATGTGTTGTTAGAGGAGAATTTTACTTTATGATAAAGCTTTATACTGAGCATTGTTGTAGATACAATCTCGATTTACAACTCAAGTTAAGCGTTGCTTGTATTAAAACTTAAATATCTGTTATATATTGTTTTTATATTTGTTGTAATGAAATTATATTTCTATTTTTGTCATTATTAAAAGACAACAGATTGTGAATCTTCCTCTTCTTTCCAAGAGCAAGACTGTTTAACAGCCGTACAGAGGGGACTTCAAGAAGTTGTTGAGGTTTTCTCTTTTTATTTCCCTATAATATTAGGAGATGATGAGGGTGCCTCGTTTATCATTTTTTTTCTAACAACTTAAAACTTTTCAATTATGAGTTCATTTAGAGCAACTTTGGAATTAGGTGGTAAGGAGTATGACGTACTCTACTCTAACTACGAGTTCAGCCGTACAACTGACAAGAAGGGTCAGCCTGCATCAAGCATCTCTGGCGGTCGTATCAGTGTAACTATCGAGTCTACTGATGACACTTCTACCATCGAGGCTATGCTTAACAGCCAGTTCAAGCCTGTTGAGGGTAAGATCGTTTACAAGAAGAGTGAGGAGGATGCTAAGATGAAGGAGATTTCTTTCAAGAATGCTTACATCGTTCACTACAAAGAGACACTCGACGTTAACAACGAGGCTCCTATGACCATCGCTATGACTTTCTCTGCTGAGAATATCAACGTTGGCAATGCTGAGCTTGACAACCGTTGGCCTCGCACATAAGCTTAGGAAACATAAGGACTATGCAGAGCAAACTATGCTTAGCATGGTCCTTTTTGCTTTCAATATTTAAAGGGGGACTTAAGTCAACTTTGTATTGCACTTATAGTCTGTCTCCTTAGACTGGAAATATAATACTCCAACGCACGCCTATTAGCTTTATTTTATCTCAAAACAAACAACCATGTCAATTCCTTTCAACCCCATTACTATCAGCGTAGGAAAGAGTCTCTTTCTTCTTTTATTTCTCTACAAATCGAGACAAAAATATAGTAAACATCACCGATTCCAAATGTCTGTTGAATTGGAAACGGGTAGCAATAGATATGTACATAATATCAATAGCAGCAAGGACTGGCTCGGGGAAAGCATTGTCGTTAAGGCTGCAAACACTCCTATCTTCGTGGGTGTGGTGACAAATGTACAGTTACACCGAGAAGGAAGTGACTTTGGGTGTATCATCGTTTCAGGTTATTCTGCTACTTACAGATTGGAGACAGCTCATAGCTGCTTCTCATGGAATGACACAACCATTGGGGATGTAGTGAAAAAGCTATGCGAACAAGCTAAGGTGCAATTAGAGTTAAATCCAGAATTTAAAGAGAACAAGGACTATATCTGTCAATACGAAGAGTCCGACTTTGACTTTATCCGTCGTCTTGCTCATCAGTATCAAGAGTGGATGTATTACGATGGAACTAAACTAATCTTCGGAAAACCAAAGCAATTGGCTGATCCAATTAGGCTGGAATACGGAACGACGCTGTCGTCACTTGACATCGGTTTGCAGACACTCGCACGTTCAGAGCAGGTATTCTCTTACCACTCTGGTTCGGACCGTGAGATGGAGAGAATGACACCAGACCAAGCCATTGGACATGATAAACTGTCGGGAGGTGCCTTCCGTGCATCACTCGGAATGTTCTCAAAACCTGCACGACAGCGTGCATTGCCACGTATCAGCGATGAGTCGGAACTTATTAATTACATGGGGCGTAAGCAGGCGGCAGAGACTGCTGAGACACATTACATCACAGCAGAGAGTCAGGTGCCAACCCTACGTGTAGGTTCTGTTGTAAGTCTTTACAGCTCATTCTTAGAGCGTATAGGAAACATATCAAAAGAGTTTGGGTAACTTTATCATTATCGAGATAACCCACGAGGTAAGCCAAGGCAGCTACTACAAAAAACCGCTTTAAGGCTATCCCTGCAACGATAAAAAGCACTGCCAAGTCCAAAGGTGCGTATGCCATTAGCAGAGACACAGATGGCAACAGTGCTTAGCAATGCTGATCCACAGGGCAAGGGCCGTGTTCGTGTGCGAATGAATTGGCAAAACAAATGGTATGCAGACTGGCTGGGTGCGTGTGATGACACCAGATGGTGGTAGCAGTGACGATGTAAAGAGCAACCGTGGTTTTGTATTCATCCCAGAGGTAGGCGACCAAGTCCTCCTCGGCTTCCGCCATGGAGACCCAGCAAGACCATACGTTTTGGGTAGCCTCTTTAATGGAACAACTGGTGGTGGCGGTGGCCAGGGCAACAACTGCAAGAGCCTTACCACAGAAGCGGCAGCTCCTTGAAACTTGATGATTCTGCAGGTAGCGTCACATTAGCTGACCCTGGGAAAACAAGCATTCACATGGACGGTTCAGGTAATGCCACATTTGATTCGTCTGACAAAATACTCATCTCCTGTGGTAGTGCTTCCATTGAGTTACATAAAGATGGTACGATAAAGATAAACGGAAAGGATATATCGGTTGATGGAAAGAACATCAAGGTAGACGGAGCGGATTCCATCAAGCAGACAACAAAGCAATATGAGACAACAGGTACGCAGTCTGTAAAAATAAAGAGTAACGCGTTGTTGAGCAGAAAGCACAGAAAGTAAAAGATAGAAGCTGGAAATACTGTAAGTATCAAGGGTACAGTGGCAGCAGATATTGAATCCGTTACAACAAATGTAAAAGGGTAGCGGTTCTATCAATCTAAATTAGTGTCTTGTCATGGTGTCAAACGAACATAACCCAATAGCAGAACGCATAGGCAAGATACAAGCTATCTGGAAATCAAATATGGCAGGAAAGTCTGATTATAAACTTGTTAGACTTGTCATAAGAGAGGCTGACCTTCCCATTGTCAATGGTTTTTTGAAACTGGAATCCTCTCCCTATGGCAAGATAGAAGAAACGCCTGTTGTGATGCTTACTGATTTTGCAGATCCGCAAACCTTTGCGTGGCAGCTATGTAACGATTGGCTTGAAGAGTATTCACGTGCATTGGAACAGTACCCGCAACTCCCTTGGAAGGAACACGCCCAGTATCTTAGCAAGGTGAAAGAGGCTGATCACATTCAGCAGGAAGCACTGTTGTTATCTGTTTTGGAAAGTTTCAGTCAGAGTCTTCCGAACTACGGACAAAAGATGCTTCTTCTTGGACTTGTTCCCAGACTATTATGTGGTTATGAACTGTTTGAGAAATGGCTGGGTGAATTCTGTAAAATACTCCCATCTCATATTGCACTGCTTGTCATTGACTATACAGATAAAGAAGTCTATAGTACACTGGCATCCAGTCTGAAAGAACAATGTGTGACCATAAGGTTGGATAGCCTTGATATGGAAGGAGCATATAACGAACTGCTTACACAAGGTAATCCAGAAGATCCTAACGTAAAGATTAGAACAATTATGGTCGAGATGGGTAAGGCAGCCTCTAAAGACCAAAGAGGTAAATTAGATGATCTTGGAGAACGTCTACTGGATATCGGTCGTGCATCTGGTCAGCCATCATTGTGGCTCTACACCTATATTGTCTATGCAGGTTTCCTTTTCCGTTACAAGGATGGGCAAGCACTTGCATTATTGGATAAGGGCATAACCTTGTGTGATTCTTACCAGTCAGACAGTTCGGTAGCAGCTATGACAGTTACTGCTTATACTTACAAAAGCATCATATCTTAACTATATTGGTAAACACGACGAAGCACTTGACTGGTTTGAAAGGACATTGGACTATTGTCTTTTACATAATGATATTATTAATGCCATTGGTGTTTGTCGAAATATTATAACTATATCTATTCTGAATTCAACGCAGGAGATAGGCTCCATGCTTCTTTATAAACTTCTTCCACATCTTTCAACGATGGAGGATGAAAGCCTTAAGCATACAGATTTCATTCTTATTGCAGCTTTTCTTTTGTCCTATGATAAGAATATGACAAAGAGTGGCCGACAAGATATTGAAGAGAGAATGAAAAGAATATATGGTGAGTCATGGGCCTCCCAAGCCACGATGCAGCTACAGCAAATAAAGACCCCAAAACAACCAAATATAGATGAATTTAGTTGATACACATTTAACCCCTATATTGGGAATTGATATCCATTTTACGACATCATGGAATCCTTTTCATCCGTTCATTGGTTTCGTTATGGACCCGATGGACTATGTCCCGTTCATTGGAGCAACGGTTAATGTGAATGGGTTCAAAAGAGGAGTGTCTGATACGCAAGGTATTATTATTCCACTTGTTCACTTCCCTATAATAGGTGCATTTATAATGGCACCTATCATAGGTCATGATTCAATGAACTTTTTCGGAGCTGAAAGAGTATATGCAGAAGGTTCCCGACTGAGTGGAAAAGGATACTTCGTAATGACCTGTAATGACATTGGAATCCCTTTGACGATACAACCTGGACATAAAAAGTTCTGGCATCTGATACCAACCATCTATGCTCCAACTTCTTATTCGCTCCCTATTTCTTATGGAGCACCTGTTAACATTGGCGATCCGCTTGTCCCAGATTGGGCTGGTATGCTGAAAGGGCTTGCCATGAGCTTTTGGCTTTGGTGCCATTATGCACTTTGCTCGTAAGGGAATGAACAAGCTGTTGAAGAAGATTGCAGGAAAGGATAACTGCGTCAGCAGGATGCTATGTAAGATGGGATTTGAGCCCTATAAACCTTGTCAATGGTTCCGTTCTTTTACGAAGGTACAGACTTTGCCTTTCAAGGCATTATGCCGTTGGAGTGGAGAAGAGAGTGGAGCAGCGATAATGACTATGTTGGTATTCTTGGACATGGGTGTCAGAACAATTATGACCTTGATGTAATCCTTGATCCAGAGGAGGATGCTATCGGTGTACGCATCGAGGATGGAAGAGTCTTGGGCTTTCCTATGCTTGATGAGGGAGAAGAAGCTTATATTCGTTCAGAGCACCTGACACTGCGTAGAGGAAATGGAGTCTTTGAAACGTATGACCATAAAAGTCGCATTACCAAGACTTTTGAAAGGGTTTATGCTGCAGAAACAGATAGATGGAGACTTACATCCATTAGAAATGTGTCTGGCCATACAACAGAGTTGCAATATGAAGCAGGAAAGCTGAAAGAAATCTCTGATGCAGCTGGAAGAAAAATACGTCTTGAATATGACGGTTACCCAGAAGTAAGAAGAGTTGTACTCCTGTCTATTGATGGAGGTGAAGATGAAACACTCGTTGAGTATAGCTATAACGAGGCAGGTGATCTGATAGGCGTCACGGATGCCATGGGTAAGACCACTCATATTGAATATGAGAACCATCTTATGATGTCGAAGACCGATAGGGACGGTCAGACTTTCTATTGGGAGTATCAGGGAGAAGGAAAGAAGCTCGCTGCATACACACTTGGGGTGAAGGCGGCTATCAGGAAGGCTGGATAGAATATCATCCAGAGGAAGGCTATAATGTAGTTGTCAATGGTGAGAACGAGAAGACGATTTATCGTTACACCCCTGAACAGCTTGTTACGTCCGTGGAGGATGAGCTGGGCGTACGTGAACGCTACGAATATACAGAATATAATGAGGTCTACCGTGAGTGGGATGGTGAAGGACGTATGACTGGCTACTGCTATGACGAACGTGGTAATCTTACGGGTGTTATCCATCCTGACGGAACGGAGGAGACGCGTGCCTATGATGAGGAAGACAGATTGATAACTGAAACTGATGCCTTAGGGAACCGTCGTGTCCTTGTTTATCATGAACCTTCTGAAGACGGTACGCCTGTCAACGGAGAGGGACAGCTCTCTGCCGTCATAGAAGCCGACGACCGAGCTACGTTCTTTGAGTATGACACGCATGGACTTTTGTCTTCTGTGAGTCTTGATGACAGGACAGTACACCTGGAATACAACGAGCAGAACAACCTTGTCTCTGTAAAGAATGAGAAGGGTGTGGGAACACGGTGGAACTATGACCGCAAGGGTAATGTCCTCTCTGTACTTACCTCTGCTGGTGCAAGACAGACATTCCGCTATGACCGCTTAAACCGAGTTACTTCTATCACTACTGGCAAACGCACGACGAACCTCCGCTACAATTCCTACGAGGATGTAGTCGAGGCGAGTGAGGGTTTTCACCGTGTGAAGTACAAGTATTCGCCGATGGGCGACATCCTCCAGCGTGAGGGCGAGGACGGCAGCGTGCTGCGTTTTGCCTATGACCGTATGGATCGTCTCCGTATGCTTACCAACGAGCATGGTGAGGAATATACTTTTGACCGCAACCTCCGTGGAGAGGTTGTCGGTGAGACGGGCTTTGACCGAATGCACCGCAGGTATATGCGTGACCGCTCCGGACGCGTTATCCGTGAGGAAAGGGCTGGCGGAAGATGGACGGAATACGAGTATGACCAGCGAGGACGGCTGACACGCAGCAGCTTCAGTGATGGCACGATAGAGGCTTTCAGCTATGATGCGCTCGGCAGGCTTACTGAGGCACGCAATGCTACGGGCAGCGTTTCTATGGCTTATGACGAAGGAGGACATGTTGTCAAGGAGTGTTTCAGTGGTGGTCTGCCCAGTGACAAGGGTACTACAGTAGAGAATATCTATGATGACCTTGGAAACCGTATAGAGACAAGGACTTCGCTTGGTTCGGTCGTACAAAATAGCTTTGATGAGGATGGATTGCTCAGCCGTGTGATGGCATCTGGTGGTGGCGGTGAGAATTGGGAAGAGAAAATTGTACGTGATAGCGAGGGACTGAAGATAGAGAAGATCTTCTCTGGCGGCATCCGTATGACACGTACCTACGATGCCTACGGTAATGTCATTTCACAGAAGAGTCGCTCGCTTCGTCAGGACGGCTACGACCGCCGCTATGCGTGGAATGCGTCGGGACGTCTGCAGAGTGTGATAGACGGAATCACGGGCGGCAGGACAACCTATGCCTATGATGCGGTTGGCAGTCTGATGAGTGCCCGCTATGAGGACGGTACGGACGATTATCGTATGCCTGATGCCGTAGGAAACGTCTTCCGCAGTCGTGACCGTAGGGACAGGGAATACGGCAAGGGCGGAAGGATACTCCGTGACCGCCATTATGACTATCTCTATGACGTTGAGGGTAACCTTATCCTGAAGACTCCACGTCGTGGACTGACACTGCATCCGAACCACGAAGTATCGGAGGAAAGTGGCACACATCTTGCCTGGCAGACAGGTGACTATGCCTATGAATGGTATGGCAACGGCATGCTCAAGGAGGTGCGGCTTCCTTACGGCAAGACTGTTCGTTTCGAGTATGATGCCCTTGGACGTCGCACGGCAAAGCTTTTCAATGGTCACGTCTTCCGTTACCTCTGGGACGGCAACGTGATGGTGCAGGAGTGGCAGTATGAGGAGAAGGACCGACCACAGCATAGCATTGACGAGTTCGGCCGCATCCGAATGTTAGGTGATGAGCCAGTAGAGAACCTTGTCACGTGGGTATATGAGGAAGGTTCATACGTCCCTGTGGCAAAGATACAAAACGGTGAACGCTATACGATTATCAGCGACTATATGGGTCGCCCAGTGGAAGCGTACAACAGTTATGGTAACGTAGTCTGGCAGGCTGACTATGATATTTATGGTGACCTTCGAAACATAAAAGGAATCCGTGACTTCATTCCATTCCGACAGTTGGGACAGTATGAGGATGATGAGACTCGCCTCTACTACAACAGATTCAGATATTATGACCCGAGGATTGGTAACTACATAAGTCAAGACCCGATAGGATTGATGGGAAATAACCCTACGCTGTATGGGTATGTGGTGGATTGTAATGAGTATGTAGATTTATTTGGATTAAATTTTAATGGTATTCCGCAAAACCCAGGAATTGTAAGAAGATTTATGTCGAAAGCTGAATATAAAGATTTTAAGAAAAATGGTTTTAAGTATGATCCAAAAGATACAAGAGGAGGTATAAGTGCTACAAGTACAAAAATAAAACCTCAAAACCCTGATGCGATAAAAAAAAGTACAGGAGCTTTAGGTGCTGATTATTTTGTTGATATTGATACAAAGGGAAAGGATGTTGTGCTAAAAGGCAAAACCCAAGGAGGAGTTCCTGATTGGAAAATTAAGGACAATGTCTCAAAGACAGATATAGTAAGTAGTGGCAAAGTGTGTAAAGGATGAAAGAACTGGATTTATTAGTTAAAGAATACTTTGAGAGTCGGGAAAGACTTCAGGCTTTTCTGTCAGGTATAGAGATAAAGAAATCAGAAGACAGTGCGTTGTTGGAATATTTCCTTTCATTACTTAAAGATAGCTTTTTTGAAGCAAAAGTCTTTGAATTATTGTTATACCTAAACCCTTCTGAAGCCAAAAGATACATAAACTTGTATTATCTGCAAGGGAATCCATATGAAAAGGAAAGATACAAAGGGGAATTTGGATGTTATGCTCGATGATTATAAATCAGTTTTTGGGAGATGGAGTTCTCTAAACTGATAGGTTCCATATCCAAAGAGAATAAGGATTTTTATGTGATAAAGGAAGCGATAGATTTTGCCAATGATGAGTGATTATGCTTGTTTACTTTTCTGAAATATTTTATAAAAAGCAGTGCTATAGAGTGTTTGATAATCTAAAAACAGAGCTTTTAATGGAATTGTAACCAGCATATTTAAGAATAAAAAGAAGTTAATAAAAAAATATAAATATTTTCAAAAAGTATAAGCATTACATAACTCATTATACAGCAGAATATTACAACTTCTTGCTATTTCAGCGTTCCAAAAGCGGCTGTTTTGCACGGTTAAAGTATAGGTTTTGTATCACAAAAGAGTCGATTTCGTAATATCAAAGCGTAGTTATCACTTTTTAACAGAATTATCTTTACAAAGTTAAACTGAAAATCTTACTATTTCATTAGGGAACTTGCTTAATAATATCTACGAGTAGTGTAGCTACGGCTAAACTCTGCTATGAGGACGGCATGTACGACTATCGTATGCCTGATGCCACAGGAAACGTCTTCCGCAGTCGTGACCGTAGGGACAGGGAATACGGCAAGGGTGGCAGGATTCTCCATGACCGCCATTATGACTATCTCTATGACGTTGAGGGTAACCTTATCCTGAAGACTCCACGTCGTGGACTAACACAGCATCCGAACCACGAAGTATCGGAGGAAAGTGGCACGCATATTGCTTGGCAGACAGGTGACTATGCCTATGAGTGGTATGGCAACGGTATGCTCAAGGAGGTGCGGCTTCCTTACGGCAAGACTGTTCGTTTCGAGTATGATGCCCTTGGGCGTCGCACGGCAAAACTCTTCAATGGTCATGTCTTCCGCTATCTCTGGGATGGCAACGTGATGGTGCAGGAGTGGCAGTATGAGGAGAAGGACCGACCGCAGCATAGCATTGACGAGTTCGGTCGCATCCGTATGCAGGGCGAAGAGCCGGTAGAGAACCTTGTCACATGGGTGTATGAGGAAGGCTCGTACGTTCCTGTGGCAAAACTGCAGAACGGTGAACGCTACACGATTATCAGCGACTATATGGGGCGCCCTGTGGAAGCGTACAATAGTTATGGTAACGTAGTCTGGCAGGCAGACTATGATATCTATGGTGACCTTCGAAACATAAAAGGTCTCCGTGACTTCATCCCTTTCCGTCAGTTAGGACAGTATGAGGACGATGAAACGCGCCTCTATTACAACAGGTTCAGATATTACGACCCGAGGATTGGTAATTACATCAGCCAAGATCCGATAAGGTTGATGGGAAATAATCCAACGCTGTATGGATATGTGGAAGATTGTAATCAAGAGATAGATGTATGTGGTCTATTTTCTTTTGTTACAAAGGAAGGATTTTTGTTTAAGGGTATAAAAATCAAAAATGCCATTTGATCTTCCCTGTTCAACGATTTGGAAATATACCTATGGGAGAAGTTAGACCGTGGGGGCTAAGAGTCGGAACAAGTGAATTCATTAATAGAACTTTTGTTGCAATAAAGCCTGAATGGAATCCTTTAAAAGTCTATAATACGGGGGTAATACCTAAAAGGAACTACTGTTACATTTGGTATAATTGGGCCTGCAGGGATTAAAAGTATCCTGGTGGATTACTACAATTTAATGTAAACAATAGTGATGTAAAAGATATTAAAACAAAAGACATAGTAAGATGCAAATAGAAGATAGACGTCGCACTTTTGAAACTCCCTGGGAGATTCCTGTACAAAAACGAATTGGAGATTATATTATTGAATATAGAAAAATCATAGAATTCTCTCAGGGTTCGCCCTTAATAGGTTTTTATACATTAATAATGAGAAAAATTGGCAAAGATGAATTATTTGGTACTCCATTTCTATTAAAAAGAGAACTATTTATATATACCAAAATATGTTCGACAGTATTGGAAGTCAGGATTTATTTTATGAAAATAGATCTCCGAACAGGTCGAATGGATAACATCAGCAAAATAAAGCCTTTAATATATTTAGATAGTATAGATGAGAGAAAAATATTATACTATACTGATTATACTAAATCAAAAGAAGAAACTTATTATCTTTAGAGAACTATAAAATAGTAGTATTAGATAAAAATATATTTATTATAAAAACTATCTTTGCAGAAGCAATAATCTCATAGTTTGCCTCCCAAATAGTCAGTCCTACATTTTTGTATGGCAACAGCACAGTAAAAGAAGTGCGCACCTTTCTTACAGCAGAGCCTGTTAAACGGTGAGGTCTACTGCTACCTCTGGGATGGCAATCTCCGCAACCTTCACGGCAGCAGGAACTTTATCCCCTTCCGCCAGTTAGGTCAGTACGAGGAAACAGGGCTGTATTACAACCGCTTCCGCTATTACGACCAATTATATCAGTCAAGAGCCTATAAGGTTGGCAGGAGAAACCCTACGCTGTATGGGTATGTGATAGATACTAATGTCTGGATAGATGAATTTGGACTTAGATGTAAAAAGGTAAAAATAGGTCCAAGTATACCCGAGTTTCACTGAAAAACTTCACAGATGGAATTGTAAATATGCGACAAGTTAGTGGTGATGAAATATTCTATAAATATCATGGTAAATCAAACAGATTAGGGAGAGAGTATAATTATGTAACAAACAAGAAATATTTATCAGAGCAAGCGTTGAGGGAAGATTTACACTTTTTTAAAAAAAGAATGGGGTGTTGAGATAGAATATGTCACAACATTTTAAACCTCAGGCTGGAACATGGATCGGAGAAGGAAAAGCTGCTACAGATTAGTCAAGACGGAACTGAAATTCTTGAAGGAACAGGTTATCAAGGTATTATAAATATCAAAGAGTTACCAAATTCAACTATCATTAAGACTGAAAAAGTAAAAATTTAGTTTATGAAAACAATAATAGAATCTTTGTTAGAGCTCATCAGGCATTTCTGACAATAATAATAGAATTGAACTATATAAAGGAATGGCTCAGAAGCTAAGAGAAGTGACAGAAAAATCAATTCCATTTGATGGAATGTTTTTATTCTAATCTCTGTGGGCTGATGGCGTATTCGGATATGGGAAAAACTGAGTATAATAAAGTAAATCAACTTTTTAGAATGTTTTTCATAAAAATTCTATTTAAATAATATAGAAAAATTAAAAGTCACCATGCTTGGAATATATCAGTTTTGTATAAAGAGTGAGGCGAACGGAGTTGTGATTGATAGAGTAGAATATGTCAGTCATGAAGTAGGAGGTGCGGCTTCCATACGGCAAGACTGTTCGCTTCGAATATGATGCCCTTGGGCGTCGCACGGCAAAGCTTTTCAATGGTCACGTCTTCCGCTATCTCTGGGACGGCAATGTGATGGTGCAGGAGTGGCAGTATGAGGAGAAGGATCGTCCGCAGCATAGCATTGACGAGTTCGGCCGCATCCGAATGTTAGGTGATGAGCCGGTAGAGAACCTTGTCACGTGGGTATATGAGGAAGGCTCGTACGTTCCTGTGGCAAAGATACAAAACGGTGAACGCTACACGATTATCAGCGACTATATGGGTCGCCCAGTGGAAGCGTACAACAGCTATGGTAATGTAGTTTGGCAGGCTGACTATGATATTTATGGTGACCTTCGAAATATAAAAGGAATCCGTGACTTCATCCCTTTCCGTCAGTTAGGACAGTATGAGGACGATGAGACTCGCCTCTACTACAACCGTTTCCGCTATTATGACCCGAGGATTGGTAATTATATCAGCCAAGACCCGATAAGGTTGATGAGAAATAACCCCAATATTTATGCTTATGTTCATGATGTAAATAGAAAATTACACATATTAGAATAGAACTAAATTTCATAATAGAGAGTATGACGTTTATAAATAGGGGAGGGAGGCATTATTGTTGACAAGATAGATTACTACAATGACGATTATAATGTCTATTAGAAACACGGCTACTATACGAAACCTTCTAATGACTTATCTGATCAAGAGCATTTAAAATATATAACTTCATAGGATTTTTAGTTCGAAAATTGAAAATAAACTATAGAAATTAATAGTCAGTTTTGTGTTTTTTCTTGTGTGTTCATCTAAAATAAACAAAATATTTTGTATATTCGCATTTGACTTATTTATTCTGTGCTAAAATGAAAGTCGATAGATAACGAGCGACAAAGAATGACAATAAAGATTGAAGTTCTGAGTTCTGTAAGTAGACTTTTCATATATCAAAAGACATCACATTCATGAAAGAATTAATATGCCCTAACTGCCATAAGGTTTTTACTGTAAACGAGGCAGACTATGCTTCTATTGTTAATCAGGTTAAGAATACGGAGTTTAATGAAGAGGTTGATCGTCGTATAGCTGAACTTCATGAGCAGCATAAAAGCAGAGCAGGCCTTAGCAACTGCTAAGACAGAACAATCCTTCCAACACCAGCTCTCCAAGAAAGAACTTGAACTTGGTGCTAAAGATGCTGAGATTGAACGGCTGAAGAATGAGAAGGAAAGTGAACTTATAAAGTTGAAGAGTGCATTCTCGGCTGAAATCGAAGTTCTCAAGACGCAATTAGAGAATGTTGCCGCTCAGAAAAAAGAATGAGATGATGATTGCTTTGGCTGAGAAAGATCAGCAGATTTCTAAACTCAACTCTGCAATAGAACAGAGTGATAATAAGTTGCAGCTTGCGATACTGGAAGAACGAAAATAAAAGGCTCAGAAGGAGGTTCAAGCGAAGGATACAGAAATCTCTCAACTTCGTTCTACTGCAGAATTAGAGAAGCGTGAAGCGCAACTTCATGAGGCGTCACTCATCAAGCATCATGAGAATGAACTTCGTATGAAGCAGGATTTAGTAGACTACTATAAAGACTTGAAAACCAAGATGTCTACCAAAATGGTTGGTGAAACACTTGAGCAGCATTGTAGCATTGAGTTCGATCAGTATATTCGTCCAATGATGCCTACTGCATACTTTGAGAAAGATAATGATGCGAGTGATGGAACAAAGGGTGACTTCATCTTTCGTGCAGAAGAAGATGGTACAGAGTATATCTCTATCATGTTCGAGATGAAAAATGAAATTGATACTACTGCTACCAAACATAAGAACGATGACTTCTTGAAGAAGCTTGATGATGACCGTAGGAAGAAAGGTTGTGAGTTCGCTGTTTTAGTTAGTCTTCTTGAAGCTGATAATGAACTTTATAATACAGGTATTGTAAATAAGAGTCATCTTTATCCAAAGATGTACGTTATACGTCCACAGTTCTTTTGTTCCATTTATCAATCTTCTTGTGCAAACATCAAAGAAGAGTTTAGAATATAAGAAGCAACTTATCCTTTCACAGAGTAAAGAGGTGGATGTTACCAACTTTGAAAATAAAATAGAAGACTTCAAAACTAAGTTTGGTCGCCATTATGAGATGGCATCAAAGAAGTTTAATGATGCCATTAAGGATATTGATGCTACAATTATAAAACTTCAAAAGGTACGTGAGGAACTTTTTAAGTAGTGAGAATAATCTTCGTCTTGCTAATAAAGACACAGACGATCTTACTATACGTAGGCTAACACACATGAATCCTACAATGAAAGCAAAGTTTGATGAAGCACGTAAGAAGAGTTAGAATATAGTAGAATAATAAAAATATATAGCAATGAAATTAGTAGAAGCATTAGCAATCCGTAAGGATACGCAAAAAGGATAGAGCAACTTAAAAAGTCGAGTGCTAAATAATGTTCGTGTACAGGAAGGTGATGTGCCTTCTGAAGAACCAAAGGAATTAATGAAAGAGATGGATGCCTGTCTGAATACACTTTTTGCTTTAATATTCAAGATTAACAAGACTAACATGAATACTATTAGTGAAGGGCGTACTATAACAGAAATGATGGCAGAACGTGATATTCTCTCTATACGTATTATGTCACTTCGTGAAATCTTCAACAAAAGCATCAGAATCTCAGGAACGATACAGCTGTTCTGAAATAAAAATGGTAACAACAATAGATATCAAGCCCTTAGGTAAAAAGATAGATGACTTGTCTAAGCAATTACGTGAGACTTGATATGAAGATACAGACATTAAACTTTCACAACAGAATTAATGGAATAAACTCTATAAAAAGTAATAAATTATAGAAAGATTTTTAGGTGTAGTCTCATTATGTTGTAGGTGTGAAATTTAAAAATATTACATCAGAGTACGGGTTTCTGAAGATTATCTGCAGTTGCATTTCCCAGCATATAATGTCTTATCGGACTTGTACGGTGTACTTTTGTATTTTTGCATATAGCATTACCATTAGCTGACTATAATATATTCGACGAGGGTGGGATAGGGATTTTTGTATAATCATATTCGAATAGATACTGAGATCATTCACAATATATTCTTAGTATTTGAAGGAATAGTTTTTATACTAATAAATTAAACGATACTTTTAGTGTCTTATAAGCAAAATTATTCACTCTGTTCTAAAAATCAAATTTTACTCTAACTTTCAAGATATTTGAAAAGTTTGTAACAAGAGAACAAAGGGAAGATTTTCTTTATCTTTATTTTTAGTTTTCGAATAATAAACTATTTATTTATCATAATGCTCATTATATATTAAAACATATAAAAGAGATATTAAAAACCATTAGGCGTTAGTTATATTCTTACTTATAAAATTAGTTATCAAAGAGAAAGTAAGTCTGTTTTGCACAATAGAAACTATACAAATAATTTAAAATGAGAAAAATAAGAAACAGAAAAACAGCTTCAAATTAAAATGAATAACTTTAAAACTTAAGAAATAAATCGTTTCTAAATATCATTTTCAAACTAATCTAATTAAAAACATCTTTGTAAATAATTTTTATCCATTGCTTTTTAATTGAAGTTAAATTAGATGTCAATTAAGGCTTAATTGACTTGCTAAAAGACGCCCTTTTTGCAGCCTTATTAACGCCCTTTTGAAGTCCACTAAGCACCTTTTTCTTTTACAATTTTGTAAATCATTGAGGTCTAAGCACTTACAACAATCGTTCAGAATAGTATTTTTGAGCATTATAAATCGATATTTTCAAGAATTAGTGTAAAAGTTTTTGCACGACGAAAAGTACTAAAATTCTAATTATTTTTATTGCTATAAGACATTGGCTTATACATTAATTATTTATTGTATAACAAAAGAAATCTATTTATGTTATGCGAATCCCAATGACATTCACCATAACTACAAACAATAAAAATAGGAGATAATCACTATTATAAGCAATTATCCCCTACTCTATAGAATTTCATTTAATCACACAAGTGATTAAATGATTTACTTCAACTTAGTGTAGCTGTACTTAGCATAAGCACCAAGTTCCTCCTCAATACGGATGAGATCGGTTGTACTTAGCCATACGGTCTGTACGAGACATAGAACCAGTCTTAATCTGACCAGAGTTTGTTGCAACAGCGATGTCAGAAATAGTTGTATCCTCAGTCTCACCAGAACGGTGTGAAGTTACAGTTGTATAACCATGACGATGAGCCATCTCTATAGCCTCGAGAGTCTCTGTCAAAGAACCAATCTGGTTAACCTTGATAAGGATAGAGTTAGCTGCACCCATCTTGATACCCTTCTCGAGGAACTTAACGTTAGTTACGAACAAGTCATCACCAACGAGAAATGGCAACGATCACCGATAGCAGATGTCAACTTAACCCAGTTCTCCCAGTCGTTCTCATCGAGACCATCCTCGATAGAGTCGATAGGATACTTTGTGATAAGGTGCTCGAGGTAAGCAATCTGCTCATCAGCACTAAGCTTCTTACCATTAGGATCCTTTGGCATACCATTCTTCAACTGACGATAGTCATAGAACCACTTACCATCCTCGCATACAGCGAACTCAGAAGCAGCACAGTCCATAGCAATCTTAACATCCTTGCCTGGCTCATAGCCTGCGTCCTTGATAGCCTGAATGAGTTGAATCGAGTGCATCCTCGATACCATCGAACTTAGAGCGAAACCACCCTCATCACCTACTGCAGTAGAGAGACCGCGCTTCTTCAAAAGCTTAGCAAGTGCGTGGAATACCTCAGCACCCATACGGATACCTTCCTTCTCAGAAGGAGCACCTACTGGCGAATCATAAACTCCTGGAATGCGATAGGAGCATCAGAGTGAGCACCACCATTGATAATATTCATCATAGGTACTGGCAATACATAAGTATTTGCACCACCGATATAACGATACAATGGAATGTTCAATGCCTTAGCAGCAGTCTGAGCTACAGCCAAAGAAACACCGAGAATAGCGTTAGCACCGAATTTCACTCTTAGTAGGAGTACCATCGAGTTCAAGCATCTTGTAGTCAATAGCACGCTGATTCAGCACGCAGTCACCCTTCAAAGCTGGAGCGATAAGGTTGTTTACATTCTCAACAGCCTTGAGAACACCCTTACCCAAGAAACGGTTCTTGTCGCCATCACGAAGCTCCAGAGCCTCGTTCTCACCGGTAGAAGCACCAGATGGAACGCTTGCACGACCCATTACACCATTTTCGAGAGTTACCTCTACTTCAACTGTAGGATTGCCACGTGAGTCGATAATCTCAGCGAGCATGTACTTTTTCAATCTTCATAACTTATATGTTTAGTAAAAAAATCAGTTATATTTTTATCTTTATTTTCTCCATGCAAAGTTAATAAAAAGTCGTAACCACCCCTAACAATACGTTATATTTATGTTTTTGATAAAATTAACGTTTACTTAATTTGATAGTAGAGCCTTTTTAGCCGCTCTTTCTATGAAAATTACTTATATCTATAAAGGAAAGAATGAAAAAAAGCTTAAAGTGTACCAGATAGAATCTTGCTGTGGAATATTTTTCTTACCTTTGCATTTGTAGAGGATATTTTATTCCATAAAACAGCATAAGAAATGGGCAATGTGAGTAACAGAAGTGACTTCTTTATCGTTTTGTCTTCATTATTTCTTAAAATGCTCTTAACAACCTTCTAAAGAAAAGTATGATAGTTTGCATTTGCAGAGAAACCCAGTGTTGCTAAAAGATATAGCTCGAATCCTTGGTGCCAACAAGGCTTGTAACGGCTATATGGAGGGCAATAATTACCAAGTAACATGGACCTTCGGCCACCTTTGTGAGTTGAAGGAACCTAATGATTATTTTACAAACTGGAAATATTGGAGTCTCGCTGCATTGCCAATGATACCTCCACGCTTTGGTATTAAGCTCATTGAGGACGAAGGTATCAAGAAGCAGTTTGCTGTTATTGAGAAGCTTTACCAATCGGCTGAGATGATTATCAACTGTGGTGACGCTGGTCAGGAAGGTGAATTAATTCAGCGGTGGGTAATGCAAAAAGCAGGTGTGAAATGCCCTGTGAAGCGTCTTTGGATATCTTCGATGACGGATGAAGCTATTCGTGAAGGTTTTGCCAACTTAAAGGAACAAGAGCAGTATCAACCACTTTACCTCGCAGGATTGTCTCGTGCGATTGGTGACTGGCTGTTAGGAATGAATGCTACCCGCCTTTATACATTAAAGTATGGCAACAATAGTTATGGTAGGGGTCAGGTTCTGTCAATTGGTCGAGTACAGACACCGACCTTGGCACTCATCGTACAGCGACAAAAAGAGATAGATAACTTTAAGCCAGAGCCTTATTGGGTATTAGCTACAGTGTATCGTGATACGCAGTTTACGGCAACAAAGGGTAAATTCACCTCTAAAGAAGAAGGCGAAAAAGCCTTCTCAACGATTGAAGGAAAGCCTTTTACAATTACAAGTGTAGCAAAAAAGAAAGGGGTAGAACAGCCTAAACAGCTTTATGATCTCACCTCTCTGCAGGTAGATTGTAATCGTAAGTTTGGATTCTCTGCTGAAATGACACTCAATACGATTCAAACTCTCTACGAACGTAAACTTACCACTTACCCACGTGTTGACACACAGTTCCTCTCTGATGATATTTATCCGAAGTGCCCACAGATAATGAACGGACTCTTTCAGACTACCTTTGCGGGTAAAAAGCCTTATGCCGATATTGTGAAGACGTTGGGTGGCAAGCCATTGCCTAAGACAAAACGCGTCTTTGATTCCTCAAAGGTGACAGATCAGCATGCCATTATTCCGACTGGTGTACTACCACAAGGACTGACAGATGCTGAACAAAAGGTATACGACCTCATTGCGCGTCGTTTTATCGCAGCTTTCTATCCTGATTGTAAATTCTCTACGACAACAGTATTGGGCAAGGTGGACGAGATAGAGTTTAAGGTTTCTGGCAAAGAAATATTAGATTTGGGTTGGAGAGTTTGCACTGATACGCCATCAGGTTCCTCCTCTACCCCATCAGATGACAGCCAAGAAGGAAGCGCAACAGCTCTCCTCTACTTCCTACCTTTAAGAAAGGGGAATCAGGACCGCACACCCCTACCCTTACTGAAAAGCAAACAACCCCACCAAAACATTACACAGAAGCCTCTTTGCTTCGTGCAATGGAAACAGCTGGTAAGTTTGTTGAAGACGAAACCCTGCGTGCTGCTATGAAGGAGAATGGTATCGGACGCCCTTCATCACGTGCAGGAATTATTGAAACGCTCTTTAAACGCCATTATATTCGTCGTAAAAGAAAAAACATAGAAGCTACTGAGACAGGTATTGCACTGATTGATACGATTCACGAAAAACTTCTTACATCAGCCGAATTGACGGGTATCTGGGAGAAGAAACTTCGTGATATTGAAGCAAAGAAGTATGATGCTTCTCAATTTATTAACGAATTGAAAGAGCAGCTTACTAACATAGTCAACGACGTTTTTAGGCTGATAATTCTACACGAAAGATTGGTGAAGTAGAGGGTAATAGAGAAGTAAAATAATAATCTTTCACTTTTTCAGCAATCAACGGTATATAAATAAAAACTAATTATCTTTATCTTCAAATCCATACACCTATTTTTCTGCAAAGATATAAAAGATATTCTCTAAATCGAAATTTGAACTTTACTTTTTTTGAATTCCATTTTGATTAATACGATATAAAAGCTGCTATTTTGTAAAAATAATTCTAAACACACAAAATAAAAGACGCCCTAATAAGGGTTTAATTGAGGCTTAATTGACCTCTAACTAAGGCTTAATTGAAGCCTTAAAGGGCGTTAGTTAGAAGCTAATTAAGCACCTTTTGTTTTCTAAACTTTGTAATCTATTGATTAACTGATAGTTGCAACTATGGTTTTTGATGGTCATTTATTGAGTTCAAAAAGTGCTTTTTATAGAGATATTTTGTAAATATATTTCAATCACAAAAATATCTGTTTTTATGAATAAGTGAGTGTTGTTGTCTAATAAACAAACTGATTTAAAACCAAGTTTAGTACTTCTTTCTATAAGAAGAAAGGGGTGAGAGAAGCTCATAAATAGAAACTTCTCTCACCCCATAGGCTTTTATCTGTATAGAAAAGGAAGACTAAAACTTAGTAAGCGTGGTCGTCCTCAGCAATTTCCTTACGATCAATAGCCTTCTTGTCGATTGCACGCCAAGCATAAACAATGTATGCCAAAACGAATGGAACAAGGAAGCTAACATAGAACATAGCCTTCAATGTGAACTCACTTGAAGAACTGTTCTGAAGTGTCAATGAACTCTGTAGTTCGGCTGTTGATGGATAGTAAGCTGTGTTGTTCCATCCTGCAATGAGGAAGAGAACCAAAACAACCAATACGACACCAATACCTGCAGGCCAAATACCACGTACATACTCTGGCTTAAGAACAGTCTTAACGATTCCGAAAAGCAAGAGAACGACACCTACAAGCAGAATGATAGCTAATGGCCACATTGCTAATAAGTTGTTCAGATACTTCATTGGTTCCATAACGATAACGCCAGCTTCGTTTACTGCGTAACCCTCGCCTACCAATGTTACAATAAGGAAAGGCAAGAAGAACAGTAAGAAAAGAACAGTGTTAACGAGCAACTGCTTGCGAACACGTCCACGGATAATGTCATCGTTCACATTATTATTAATATAGAGTGTACCGAGGATACGTGCAAGGAATACTACAGAAATACCAAAGATAACTACCCAAGGATTGAGCAGTACGTCAAGTCCACGTGAACCATTTGCCCAATGAGAGATAACAGGCTGCATGAAGTCAGTAATGTTACCTTTCTCTACGATGAAGTTAGAACCTGTAAAGAAGGTTGCAACAGCTCCACCTAAGAGCAATGGACCAAGAATACCATTAATAATCAATCCAGTCTGGAAGGTACGAACACCAAAGAGGTTACCTGCCTTATTCTGGAATTCATAACTAATAGCCTGAATGATAAAGGTGAAGAGAATCAATACCCACACCCAATAGGCACCACCAAAACTGGTACTATAGAACAATGGGAAAGAAGCAAAGAATGCTCCACCGAATGTTACGAGTGTTGTAAAGGTGAACTCCCACTTACGACCTGTTGAATTAATGAGCATGCGGCGCTCTTCTTCAGTCTTACCCAATTGGAAAATCATTGAGTTTGCACCCTGCACGAACAGCAGGAAGACAAGTAGCGCGCCTAAAAGTGAGACGATGAACCACCAGTAGTGTTGTAGAAAATCGTATGTCATAGTTCTGGTCCTTTCTTAATTTGCTTACACATAATACTAACTTCAGCTGTCAACATTGCAGTAAAGAGAACAAGGAAGAGGAAGAAGGTGAATGCGATACCACCACTTGAGAGGTCGCTCACTGCTGCCCATGTTGGAAGCATATCCTGGATTGTCCATGGCTGGCGGCCAAATTCGGCAACAAGCCATCCACACTCACTTGCAATAAAAGCTAATGGGATGAGTGCAATACCTACTCTCTGTAACCAGCGTGGACGAGTAATATCTTTCTTGTAAACAAGAAACAATATCACTGCAAAGATAAGGATGAAGAAACATCCAAGGCCTACCATAATGCGGAATGACCAGAAGTTAACAGGAATGAATGGTACAACCTGCTTAGCATCCTTAATATATCCATAGCCAAAGTACTTCATATCCTTTTCAAGAACTTTGAGATTAGACTCTTTGTCCTTTCCTGCACGATAGTCTTTAAGTGCTTGAATGGCATTACGACCACGTTCCTGCTTCTCCTTCAACGATGGTTCCATTGTGCCGTCAGCCTTCTTATAACCACGGATAATATCCTTTACACCAGGAACATAACCATGAGCATCCTTTGTTGCAAGGATAGAAAGCATGTTAGGTACAGCTATTCGCATAGGAGGTTCAGACTGGTTCATGTAATCAGGCTGCTCAAATGGGTTCACCCAAGCAACTGCTGTCAAACTCTGATCAGTACCTCCTTCATAGAGAGCTTCCATGGCTGCAAGCTTCATTGGCTGTGATTGTGCTACCATATAAGCAGAGCTGTGACCTGTAGAACCAGCTAAAAGAGAAGCTACAAGACCAACAGCAGCACCTACCTTAATACTCTCCTTTGCAAGCTCTATGTGACGCTTACGAAGCAGATACCAGCAACTTACACCAACTGTGAATGCTGCCCAATATCCAAGAAGAAGTAATGGTATGTGTGAACTTGTCAATAGCAAATGGACTCAGTGCGACGTCGAGGAATGAGGTCATCTCATTACGCATCGTATCAGGGTTGAATGTACAACCGATAGGATACTGCATCCACGCATTAGCCACGAGAATCCACCATGCTGAGAGCGTTGCTCCCTAATCCAGTGAGCCATGTTGATGCAAGGTGGAAGCCCGCTGAAACCTTGTTCCAACCGAAGAACATCACTGCAACGAATGTTGACTCCATAAAGAAAGCCAAGATTCCTTCGATGGCAAGTGGTGCACCAAAGATGTCACCAACGAACCAAGAATAATTGCTCCAGTGGTTCCAAACTCGAACTCAAGGATGATACCAGTAGCAACACCCATGGCAAAGTTAATACCAAACAATCGCTGCCAGAAACGAGTTGCAGTACGCCAAAACTCCTTTCGGGTGCGATAATAACAAGTCTCCATGATTCCCATTACGACAGCTAAGCCCAGTGTCAAGGGAACGAAAAGCCAGTGATAGATGGCTGTCAGTGCAAACTGTGCACGTGACCAGTCAGCAGTTCCTGGATCAATGGCTAAAAGTAGGTTTTCCATTGTTTGTTGTTATTTATTAAAATGTTATGAATTGAATATATTGCTATCGGTTATAATTGATGATAATAACTGAAGCTCGTTATCTTTTCATCAGTTGTTGCTCAATGAATTCACCCTCTTTTCCTTTTTCCGCATTCGCTTTTAGAAAGTTTGGAAAGAAGAAAATCTTTAACACAAGGAACATAATAGCCAACTTAACTATTATCACTGTCCAAAGTGTTTTACCCAATGTCATGTGCCGAAACCCGTCATAATAGAGGTCAAACGCACGATAAAAGAAATTGTTTTTGTTCACTGTATGAAATGTTTTCGTACTTGTATTTTATACAAACCTATCCTGCAAAGTTAAACATTTATTTCCAAAGTTGTTCTATATTTCCCTAAAAATAGGCATATTTTTGTATTTTAATGATTATCTCTTTCCTTTTCCTTGTTAATCAATAGAAAAAGACTATTTTTGCATAAAGATATTTTAGAGGCATTTAACAATGAAAAAGTTATTCACCATAGCAATGTTATTGGGTGTTACCTTGGGCATTCATGCACAGGAGGTGTACTCTCTGCAGAAGTGTCGTGAGCTGGCTTTACAAAACAATCGTCAGCTAAAGGTTTCGCGTATGACAGTAGATGTGGCAGAAAACACACGTAAGGCAGCTAAGACAAAGTATCTGCCACGTGTTGATGCACTCGCTGGTTATCAACACTTTTCACGAGAAATTTCACTTCTCAGTGATGACCAGAAGAACGCATTTAGCAATCTTGGAACAAATACCTTTGGGCAGTTAGGTGGTCAGATTGGACAGAACTTGACCTCGTTAGCACAACAAGGTATCCTCAGTCCACAGATGGCCCAGCAGCTTGGTCAGCTCTTTAGCAATGTTGCAACACCACTCACTCAGGTAGGAAACAATATCGGACAAAGTATCAATGACGCATTCCGTTCAAACACAAAGAACGTCTATGCCGGTGGTATTGTTGTCAATCAACCTATTTATATGGGAGGTGCTATCAAGGCAGCTAACGATATGGCAGCTATTGGTGAGCAGGTTGCACAGAACAATATCAGCCTTAAACGACAGTTAGTGCTCTATGGGGTCGATAATGCCTATTGGTTGGCAATCTCCTTAAAGAAGAAAGAGGTGTTAGCAACTCGCTATCGTGATTTAGCTCAAAAGCTCAATGAGGATGTTAAGAAGATGATACGCGAGGGTGTAGCTACTCGAGCTGATGGATTGAAGGTTGAGGTAGCTGTTAATACAGCTGACATGCAAATTGCTCGTATTCAAAGTGGTGTATCATTAGCTAAGATGGCATTGTGCGAACTTTGTGGTCTTGATTTGAATGGTGATATACCTCTGTCTGATGAAGGTGATGCCGACCTCCCTCCTACTCCATCAACGCAGTTTGACAACTATACTGTCTCTTCTTCAGATACAACAGGGCTTAACAAAACTCGTCCAGAGCTACGTCTCTTACAGAATGCTGTTGATATGAGCATACAGAATACCAAACTTATTCGTTCACTTTATATGCCTCATGTACTTCTTACTGCTGGCTATTCCGTATCAAATCCGAATCTCTTTAATGGTTTTCAGAAACGTTTTACGGACTTATGGAACATTGGAATAACAGTTCAAGTACCAGTATGGAATTGGGGAGAAAACAAATATAAGGTACGCGCAAGTAAGACCGCTACGACTATAGCACAGTTAGAAATGGATGACGTACGTAAGAAGATTGACTTGGAGATAGAGCAGAATAGACTCCGTCTTAAAGATGCAAACAAGCAACTTGCTACCTCTCAGAAGAATATGGCTGCTGCAGAAGAGAACCTTCGTTGTGCCAACGTAGGCTTCAAAGAGGGTGTTATGACGGTTACAGAAGTTATGGCTGCTCAGACTGCTTGGCAGACTTCACGCATGGCAATCATTGATGCAGAAATCAGCGTAAAGTTAGCACAAACAGGATTGCAAAAGGCTCTTGGCGGTTTATAATACAAGTTTGAACTTTGAGACTTGCGTTTCATGGAGCATTAGAAAGTCACAAACTCATATCTTAAAGGTTCATATTGCAAGAATAAAATACTTAATATATAAAAATCAAACCTCAAAAATATGTCAGCAAAATCACAACATAATAACATACTTTTAGCCGTAATAGGCTTTGTTTCTGTAGTAGTTATCGTGGCCGTTATTGGTTATTTCACCATTGACCGCACAGAAGAAACCACACAAGGAGAAGTAGAAGTAAGTGAATATCGTGTAGCTTGTAAGTTCCCAGGCCGTATCACAGACATTAAAGTGAAGGAAGGTGACTTTGTTCACTAGGGAGACGTCCTTGCTACATTGGCTATCCCTGAAGCAAGTACACAAGAGAAAGTGGCTGAAGCTGCGGCTGGTGCAACAGATGCTTTGAGTGCTTTGGCAGAAGGTCCTACACGTCGTGAGACTGTAGAAAGTGCTTATCAAATTTATCAGCAGGCTATTGCAGCAAATGATATTGCCGAAAAGACCTACGGTCGTATGCAACGATTGTATGACGAAGGAGTGATGAGTGCACAGAAACGTGATGAGGCTATGGCAGCATACGAAGCAACAAAGGCTGGTGTACAAGTTGCTAAATCGCAGTGGGAACTTGCTAAGAATGGTGCCCAGCGTGAGACTAAAGAGGCTGCAAGAAAGCAAGCGCAGGCTGCTCGTTCTGCAGTTGATGTTGTTCGTTCAGTCTTGAAAGAAACCGTACAACGTGCAACAGCAGATGGAGAGGTTGAAACAATCTATCCAAAGGTAGGCGAACTTGTCGGCTTAGGTAGTCCGATTATGAGTATCTCAATGGTTGATGATATTTGGGGAACATTTAATGTTCGTGAGGATCAACTCAAGGACATGAAGGTTGGCACAGTTCTAAAAGCCTTTGTTCCAGCTCTTGATAAGAATATTGAACTGCGTGTAACCTCCTTAAAGGATAAAGGTTCTTATGCTGTGTGGAAGGCTACTAAGACCAATGGACAGTATGATCTAAAGACATTCCAAGTTAAGGCAAAACCAACAAAGAAGGTTGAAGGTTTAAAGCCTGGTATGTCGTTGATAATAAAGAAGTAGGACCTCCCCCAGCCCCTCCAAAGGAGGGGAGTTGCCTAACGGGATGTTAGTTCTCTAATAATGGCAAAAGCAAAACTCTCTTAGCACCTTCCATAGATGTGCTGATGGTAAACACATGTGGTGCTGATGGCTAACACCAATGGTGCTAAGGCTTATCACTAAAGACAGGAGGGGCTTGCTTTACTAATAAGCTATTAAAAAATCATTATTTAAAGACCATCTAACAAAGACATTTAAAGGCAGTTTTCCTCACATAATATCCTTTTATAGAGGGAGTTGAGGAGCTTTTTAATCATAATGAAGAAGTTACTCTTATACATAAGAAGGATTGTTAATCTCTCTGCTCGTGAAGTTGGATTGATGATACATAACCCCATCTACATCTGTTGTATGGTGGTTTTCCCTCTTGTTATCATCTTTTTCTTTACATCTCTGATGAGTACTGGGCAGCCAGAGAAACTCCCTTGTGGTGTTGTCGACAACGATAATACTTCTGTTACACGCGCTATGATTCGTCAGTTGGATGGTTTTCAAAGTACTCGTGTCGCAGGGCATTACAACAATGTATCTGAAGCGCGTAAAGCCATACAGCGCAATGAGATATATGGTTTCCTCTATATCCCAGAAGGGAACAACGGCTAAGCTCGTTTCTCAGCGTCAGCCAGAGGTATCTTTCTATTATAGTAATGTGACACTCGTTGCGGGAGGTATGATTTTCAAAGACCTCAAGACTGTAACTACGCTTAGTTCTGCAGCTGTTGGTGCAGCTAAGTTGCAGATGCTTGGAAAGACGCCTGATGAGATTAAAACAATCATTCAGCCAATAGGTCTCGACGTACACATGGTTGGTAATCCTTGGATGAACTATAATGTTTATTTAAGTAGTATTATGATTCCCGGTATTCTGGTGCTATTCATGTTTCTTATTACCGCCTACTCTATCGGTACAGAACTAAAGTTTGGTAGAGCTAATGAGTGGATGTCTATGGCTGGAAATAATATTCTTGTAGCCCTTACAGGTAAGCTATTACCACAGACACTCATTTTCTTAACCATATTCTTAGGGTATGAATGGTATGTCTATGGATATTTGAACTTTCCACACCCTGGTGGTCTGGGTATGATTGTCTTCCTTGCCATACTTACTGTATTGTCATCTCAGGGCTTTGGTGTTTTTGTCTTTGGATTGATGCCTTCTCTGCGAATGTCAATGAGTATATGCTCTCTTTGGGCTGTGGTAGGTTTCTCTGCTTGTGGTGCTACCTTCCCACTATTTGCTATGGACGGTATGATTGAAGCCTTAGCACAGATTATTCCACTGCGCCATTACTATATGATTTATCAAATCTGCATCTTCAATGGTTATCCATTGATAAATGCATGGGTGAATGTCGTAGCACTGGTGGCTTTTGCCTCACTGCCAATCCTTGTGATTAGAAATATTAAACGAGCAATGGTTGAATATGTGTATATACCATAAAGATATACAAACATCATCCATTAACGGTCATAAAGGATGAGTTTATTTACAGAATACTACCAAAGGAAAAGTTCTATAAAGGGCTATAATCCTGTGTATTACTCATCACTGATTAAATAATCTCTCTAACAAGAGGGTTAACAAACGGTCAATTATGTCAGAAACAAAGAATACAACGAAGTCTACTAACAAAAAGAAAGCAAGCTCAGGACCACTGAGTTTTCTATCTTCTCTTTGTTATATATGGTGGTTGGAAACGAAGAGTACGATTAAAGACGAAGGAGTATTAATATTCTTTCTTGTTGTACCTTTGGCTTACCCACTGCTTTACTCATGGATATATAATAATGAGGTGGTGCGTGAAGTTCCTGTCGCTATTGTCGATTTATCTCACTCTTCATCTTCACGTGAGTTTATTCAAGACTTTGATGCGTCACCTGATGTACGTGCTGCCTACTATTGTAATAACCTGCAGGAGGCTGATGCATTGGTAGGGAAACAGGCTGTACATGGTGTACTCTACTTTCCAAGTGACTTTGAACGTACTTTGCACCGTGGTGAAAAGGCTCATGTGGGTGTGTATTGTGACATGAGTCTGATGCTTACCTATAAGGCTATCTATCAGACTGCATTGGCAGTATCAATGGAAATGGGTACTGACATAAAGAAAGAACATTCTCTATCGTTTACAGAAAGAGATGAAGAGGTTAGCACCGAACCAATGATAGTAGATGCAGAGCCTATCTTTAATACAACGGGAGGTTATGGTAATGCTATTCTTCCTGGTGTATTGATTCTTATACTACAGCAAACATTACTTCTCGGAATTGGCTTATCAGCAGGTACAGCACGTGAAAACAACCGTTTTCAAGACCTTGTCCCTATTGGTAAGCACTACAATGGAATTATGAAGATAGTACTTGGCAAGTCCTCTTGCTATTTCATGATTTATTGTGTTATGGCAGCATACGTAACAATGGCTGTACCCCATTTGTTTAACTTCACTATGCTTGCACGTCCTGCTGACCTCTTTTGGCTTCTTTTACCATATCTGTTAGCGGTTATCTTCTTCGGTATGACCATCTCATGTCTTGTGCGCTATCGTGAGAATGTGATGCTTTTAGTGGTGTTCACGTCTATTCCATTCCTCTTCCTTACGGGTGCATCATGGCCACAGACCAGTATTCCTGGTGGCTGGCAGGGTGTTAGTTGGCTTATTCCTTCTACCTTTGGCGTTCGTGGATACCTACGAATAGCCTCTATGGGTGCGACCATTGATGATGTATTGCCAGAAGTTCGTGCTTTATGGATACAAGCAGCTGTATATTTTGTTACAACCTGCTTTGTCTATAGATTCCAGATTATCAATGCTCGTAAACATGCTATCTCACACTATCAGATGATTCAAGATAGAATTAAGACTGCTCGTGAGAAGAAGTCTAAGGAATAATAAACATTCTAAGAAAAGGTTTTAGCATACAATGCTCTTAATTGATATAACAGAAAAGTAGAACCCTTTACAGCAGAAAGAAAAACCTGCCTTGTAAATATTTTTCACCAGCTCTGTTCTTATCAAGGCTTAATTGGCTTTGAAAAGACGCCCTTTTAGCTTGCAAAAGGTGCCCTTTTGAGGTCTTACTAACGCCCTTTTGAAAGCCAATTAAGCACCTTTTCTCATGCTTCTGTGTAACGTCTTAATAACAAGATAGTTACAAAGGCAAATAAAATAGTACTTTTTTACCTGATTTCCATAAAGAGATTAAGGAATAATGTAAAATAAATTCAAACACTGGCTATTCTAAAAAGTAAGTGTTTATAGTCCAATTTGAATTGAATAAGACAAATGGGAATATAAGTTTATACGTCTATTAGGTATATCTACATTAGATTATAAACTTGTATTCCCATAACTAATATATCCTTTTATATCGCTCTTACAAGTGGAAGTATTCTCTCTTCTTTTCGTTAAATGCAATCTTTAAGTAAATCAGATGAGAGAGACTTACTTTGATGTATCTCTATGTAACACACTTCCGCTTGCTTGATGCGTAGCAAGAACGAGCACTTCGGCAATCTGAACATGGGCAGGAGCGGAAGCAGCATAGAACACAACCTCAGCTATATCGGCACCAGTAAGTGGCTTAACACCCTCATATACCTTTTCAGCACGAGCATCATTGCCATGAAAACGTACGTTAGAGAAGTGGGTCTCTACCAATCCAGGCTTTACATTCGTCACACGTACAGAGGTATGTGCAAGGTCAATACGGAGTCCGTCGGTAATAGTCTTTACAGCAGCTTTCGTTCCACAATAGACATTACCGCCTGCATAGGCTGCATCGCCAGCCACAGAACCAATGTTAATAACATGTCCGCTGTCGCGTTTTACCATTCTTGGAACAACAAGGCGTGTCATGGTTAAGAGTCCTTTGATATTGGTATCAATCATCGTTTCCCAATCCTCAAAGCTGCCCTCATATTCAGGTTCTAAGCCAAGAGCCAAACCAGCATTGTTAATTAAGACATCAATCTGCTGCCATTCAAGTGGTAGGCTGTTGATAGCTGCAGTTGCTGCATTACGATTTCGTACGTCAAAAGCAAGTGCTAACACTCTCACTCCTTCTGCTTCGAGTTCTTTCTTTAGGTTAGCAAGAAGTTGTGCTCTACGCCCAGTAATGATAACATCATACCCTCCTTGTGCAAACTTACGTGCACAGGCTTCGCCAATTCCACTGGTAGCACCAGTAATCAATACTATTTTTCTCATATTATGACTAAGTTATTATTGAAAGACAATATAGTTTAAGACGGACTAATAGAAAGGAGAACTTGCTCCCCTACCAGTTTTTTATCTAATAGTTAGTATCTACAAAATACTACTATTATTTATTCGACACCGCCACACCTATTAATATCAACGCACTTCCAACATAGGCTATGGCTGTCATTGGCTCGTTGAGGAAGATAGCACTGGTTGCTACTGTGGTGATAGGGTTTAGATATAGATAGTTCGATGATGTCATGGCACCAATCTTCGCAATGACTAATGTCCATAGAACAAAGCAAAGGAAAGACGCTACAAGACCAAGGAACAATAGGTTTAAGATAACTTTCGGTGTAAGAAGCATGGAAGTAGTTGCCGTCCATGGGTCAAAAAGAAAGGCTGGCAATACCGTTACAAGTCCGTAGAAGAAAATCTTACGTGTTATAAAAACAGCAGAATAACTGTTTGATATCTTCTTCATTAGTAAGGAATAAACAGCCCAACATAGTGATGCCAATAACGTGAGGAGGTCGCCCCAAGGATTCAGATGTAGGACAAAACTACCATTGAAGATAACGATAGCAACACCCATTAAGGCTATCAACGAACCGAGAATCAATGACCAACTTGCTTTAATACTCTTCACAAAGGTAATACCAAGTAGTACTGTAAGCAGTGGTGCAGTACAAACAATGAAACTAACATTATTGACATAAGTAAGTCCCACGGCATAGTTTTCTGCGAGGAAGAATACCGAACCTCCCGTTATACCTAATAAAACCATAATTAATTCATCACGCCATGTACGAGAAAAAAGCTGACGTGGCGAGATAAACCATATACAAATATAGGCAATAACAAAGCGTAGGAAAAAGATTTCCAACGGTGTTAACCCACTGTTATAAAGCACCTTTGTGTTTACAAAGGTAGTGCCCCATACGGCGACAATAGCAATGGCAAGAAGATGCCATAGTATGTTTTTATTCTTGATGTTCGGCATATTTCCTAAGAGGATTAGGTAAGGTTTTGCCCTTTGTGATAAGAATTATTACGGAAGTAATGATAAGTACACAACCAATAATAATAGATGTTGTGAGTGGTTCGCCCATTAGTGTGATACCAATAGTCATTGCAGTGAGAGGCTCAAAGGCTCCTAAGATAGCAACACTGGCAGAATCAATCAAGGTGAGTGAACGAACCAACGTAACGTTACTGATAGTGGTTGGAATCAAACCCAGTAGTATCAATGAAAGGAAAGAGTCTGCATTCGTAATTCGTTGTACACCTCCTGTCGTAAATGTTGCATAAAGAATGAGTAGCAACATTGCCATAAAAAAGATGTAGAAATTAACCTTCAACGCCGGCAACTTACGAATACGCATATGAGGGAAAAGTACCATATAGATAGCATACAGCAGTCCTGAAGACATGGCAAGTGTAACACCCCACATCGACTTAATACCGTCTGTATGCCCTATTCCACCAAGAAAAGCCACACCAGCAATAGCAAGTAAAATAGCTAAGGATATGCGAATTGTAAGTTTTTCGTTAAAGAAAAGAATGAGAAGAATCTCCGTCCATACCGGATAAGAGAATAGAAGGGTGGTAGCTATACCACCAGGCATATATTCGTAACTACTAAAAAGGCATACAGCCGACACAGCATACAAAATCGAAAGGAATGTGATACGGAGTCCATCTCCCCATCGTATATGTAGATTTTGCTTACGCCATAAGAGGATCGCCATCATAAAAAGACAACCGAAAGCGAAACGATAGATTAAAACTGACGGCAATAAACATTCCCGATTCCATTACAGGAATGGAGAAAAGCGGGATAGTACCGAACGTAATTGCAGAAAGGCTGGCATAACCATAACCCTTTATAGTGGAAGAATTATTCACAATTTATATGTGTGTTGATTAACGCTAATATAAGTGCAAATTTACATATTTTTCTGCAATATATGTACCGAAAACTCCTATAAAAAGGTCAAGAATAGGGAATAATGACTATATCTGAGGTATGGCAACAATAAATAGCTTTTACGTTGGCTAACTATTGCAAGGCATTTAGCACCCAACACCATTGGTGTCTACCATTAGCACCACATGTGCGGAGCATCAACTCCTTGGAAAACATAGTCTTTTAATTGGGGAGAGAACTATATAATATGGCGTACAAAACGTTAAATATAAGTTAAATCTTAGGTAACTATTTCCTATTTAAGTAATAACATTTACTTTTGTCAACAGATAAATAAATTAAGAAACAAGGGGTGCTTCACGGTTGTGTTGCTGAGATTATACCCATAGAACCTGACGCTGATAATGCAGCCGCAGGGATTGTCTCATTCTATACTTACACTTTGTTTGTCATTAATGAGACTGTTTTCTATCTCGTATCATCTTTTGAAAAACTGCAATAGACGTACCTCTACAAACCGATATGGTGCATGAGATATATTTGTGCATTGACAATTGCAGGCTCTGACTGTAGCGGTGGAGCTGGAATACAAGCAGACATAAAGACTATGTCAGCCTTAGGTGTCTATGCAGCAACTGCTATTACATCTATTACTGTGCAAAATACGAAAGGTGTACAGGCTGTTCATGGAGTGAATCCTCTTATCGTTGCCAACCAGATTAAGGCGGTTATGGACGATATAAAACCTGATGCTGTAAAGATTGGGATGGTAAATGATTGTGCTACTATACACGCCATAGCTGATACGTTGACGTTTTATCCGAACATTCCGATAGTGATTGATCCGATTACGATATCTACGAGTGGCTTTAGACTTATGAAACAAGATGCTTTAGAAATATTTTGTCATTCCTTGCTTCCTATGGCTACCCTACTGACTCCTAATCTTCCTGAGGCTGAGATATTGTCAAATATGAAAATATATACTATTGATGACATGGATATAGCAGCACAAAGAATCTTAAGTTTGGGGTGTAAAGCTGTTCTGATAAAAGGAGGACATATGACAGGAGATAGAAAGATTGACCGGCTATATATGGCTAATGGAATAGTACAAACCTTTACCCGTAAGACAATAGACACCCAAAACACTCATGGAACAGGTTGTACACTATCCTCTGCAATTACTTCTTTTATAGCACGCGGACTGGATTTAGCTGATGCTATAGCTGCTGCAAAGAACTATCTTTCTCAAGCATTGGAAGCTGGTAAGGATATTCATATTGGCGAAGGGCACGGACCTGTTAACCATTTGTTTAATCCTGAAAAGCTAATAACTTTATGATACAATTTATTACACACACCAATGAACGCTATGATTACATAGATGGCGTTCGAATGGCACTCGAAGGAGGATGCCGATGGATTCAACTTCGAATGAAGGATGCTTCAGAAGAGGAGGTTCTGAAGACTGCTAAAAGTACGAGAAAACTATGCAGACAATACGATGCAGTCTTTATACTTGATGATTATGTAGAACTGGTAGAAAGGACAGGAGCTGATGGTGTGCATCTTGGTAAGAACGATATGCCTATCGATAAAGCACGTCGTCTTCTTGGAAAGGATAAAATCATTGGTGGTACAGCAAATACTTTTGAGGATGTCAAACGTATTTATTCTGCTGGAGCAGACTACATTGGTTGCGGTCCTTTCCGTTTTACTACTACCAAGAAAAAGCTATCTCCTATCTTAGGGTTAGATGGCTATAGACGTATCATTGAGCAAATGAATACTTACGGAATTAATATCCCTATCATTGCTATAGGTGGAATACTTCTGCCTGACGTGTCAGATATAATGCAGACAGGGGTAAGTGGTGTAGCTATTAGTGGTGCTATCCTTAATGCTAATAATGGTTATGACCCAGTTACCACAATGAAAAGATTTATCAACGAACTTAAATCAAACAATAAATGAAAGCAGAATTCAAATTTAGCTATCCTTCCTCTGAGAAGGTTTACCTAGGTGGGAAACTCTATCCTGAACTCAAAGTGGGTATGCGTAAAGTACATCTTACACCTACTGTTACTATCAAGAAAGGAGAAAGATGTGAGGAAAGCAACACTCCTGTGTATATATATGATACCAGTGGTGCTTACAGTGATCCTAATATTGATATCAACTTAGAGTGCGGACTGCCTAAACTTCGACAGCCTTGGATCATAAAACGTAAGGAAAAAGAGACCCAAATGTATTTCGCCAAACAGGGTATAATAACTGAAGAGATGGAATATGTTGCCATCAGAGAGAATATGAATTGTGAGGAATTGGGTATCGACACGCGTATCACTCCAGCGTTTGTATGCAAGGAAATTGCCAAAGGGAGGGCTGTAATACCTGCTAACAAAAAGCATCCAGAATCTGAACCGATGATTATCGGGACGAACTTTCTGGTAAAGATAAACGCCAATATCGGCAATTCTTCTACGTCTTCAGACATTGAACAAGAGATTGAAAAGGCGGTTTGGAGTTGTAAATGGGGTTGCGATACATTAATGGATTTATCTACAGGTAAGGATATTCATGAGACACGAGAACGAATTCTTCGTAACTGTCCTGTCCCTGTTGGGACTGTACCTATGTATCAAGCTTTTGAGAAAGTTAATGGAAAGATTGAAGCTCTTAACTGGGAAATCTTCCGTGATACCTTAATTGAACAGTGCGAACAAGGAGTGGATTACTTTACAATTCATTGTGGCATACGATTAAAGAATATACATTTTGCTGACAATCGATTGACAGGTATCGTAAGTCGTGGTGGTAGTATTATCTCTAAATGGTGCAAGGAACATCAGAAAGAGAGTTTCCTCTATGATCATTTTGATGATATATGTGATATCTGTGCAAAGTATGATGTTGCTATATCGTTGGGAGACGGACTACGTCCTGGTTGTACGCACGATGCGAATGATGCTGCTCAATTTGCCGAACTTGACACGATAGGCGAATTAGTTGAGCGTGCATGGGATAAGAATGTACAGGTCTTTGTTGAAGGACCTGGTCATGTTCCAATGCATAAAATCAAAGGAGAATATGGAACGACAAATTGATAAGTGCCATGGTGCGCCATTCTATACATTAGGTCCACTTGTCACTGATATTGCTCCAGCTTACGATCATATCACGTCTGCTATTGGTGCATCTCTTATCGGATGGTATGGTACTGCCATGCTATGTTATGTAACACCAAAGGAACATCTTGCCCTACCTGAGAAAGAAGATGTACGTATTGGTGTCATCACTTATAAGATAGCTGCCCACGCAGCAGACCTTGCAAAGGGACATCCAAGTGCTTCTATCCGTGATAATGCATTGAGTAAAGCACGTTACGACTTTCGTTGGAAAGACCAGTTTAACTTAGCACTCGACCCTGAGCGTGCGCTTGAATATTACAAAGCAAGCAACTCTGTTGATGCAAACTATTGCACAATGTGCGGCCCACACTTCTGTGCTGCACGTATTAGTCATTCTCTCAAGAACTGTGAGGAATAAGCAAAAGAATAACAATTATCCATAAATATAAATTTATTATGATTGAGACACAAGTATCAAAAGGTATTATTAGTACCTATTTCGACAAACTTCAGCGTAATTTACAACTCGATGTTGCCATCGTTGGTGGTGGTCCTTCAGGCATCGTTGCAGCTTATTATCTGGCGAAAGCAGGGTTAAAAACAGCTCTATTCGATCGTAAGCTGTCACCTGGCGGGGGTATGTGGGGTGGCGCAATGATGTTCAACCAAATTGTTATACAGGAAGAAGCGTTGCACATTGTCAAGGACTTCAATATCAGCTATCAGCCTTATGAAAACGAACTTTATACCATTGACTCCGTTGAAAGTACCTCCGCTTTGCTTTATCATGCAGCACATGCTGGTGCAACAATCTTCAACTGCTATTCTGTTGAAGATGTTGTCTTCAAGAATGATGTTGTAAGTGGTGTTGTAGTCAACTGGACTCCAGTCCTTCGTGAAGGACTACATGTTGACCCATTAAACATCATGTCTAAATGTGTGATTGATGGTACCGGTCACGACAGCGAGATATGTAAGGTTGTGGCACGTAAGAATGGTATCCAACTTGACACTGTTACAGGCGGAGTTGTGGGTGAAAAGTCCTTGGATGTGGCTGAGGGTGAGCGTATGGTCGTTGAAGGCACACGTGAAATTTACACTGGACTCTATGTCTGTGGTATGGCTTCTTCAGCCGTAGCAGGAACTCCAAGAATGGGTCCAATATTTGGTGGTATGTTACTATCTGGCAAGAAGGTAGCCGATTTGATTATAGATAAACTAAAGAAATAAATATCATCTAATGAAATGGATAACCATTACCTCTCCCGAATTCTTATCGGGAGAGGCTATCTTCATTGATAAACTCTTTTCACAAGGGCTTGATTTATTGCATCTGCGTAAAGCCAGAAGCATCATTAGAAGCCTACAAGCGACTTCTTCTTCAAATACCAGAGCAGTGGCACAGTCGAATCGTTCTGCACGAACATTTCGAATTGGCAGAAGAATATAAACTTCATGGTATTCATTTGAATCGGCGCTGTTCTGTAGCTCCCAATGCTTATCATGGAAGCATCTCTTGCTCTTGTCATACCATAGAGGAAGTTATAACACAAAAAGACTCAAAAGACTATGTATTCTTGAGTCCTATCTTTGATAGTATTTCTAAAGTAGGATATCATGCAGCCTTCTCCCCTACCTCACTTAAGCAGGCTGCTATAGAGAATGTCATTGATGAAAAAGTAATTGCCTTGGGAGGTATAACTGCTAATAACATCTCACTTGTCAAAGAGTGGCACTTTGGTGGTGTTGCGTTATTAGGAGATATATGGAAGCGTATGTCAGACCCACAAGTAGATGAATATCTGAAGCATATTCGAACACTCCTTTAATAAGTTCAGACTAATATGAACTCAAACTCAATAAAAATGATTCTCCAATTGACCTTTTATTATTCCTCTAAGTAACGAAATATAGAATAAACTGGGGTGTTTATCAACCCCATTGACGAGGTAACCTTTAAAGGTATATAATCTAATGTTTCTGCTTCTTTCAGAATCATAAATGTCTTTTGCTCAAGCATTTTTATTAATCCTATAGTGTGAGTCATTATCCTTCTTCATTATATCTACATGATATAAAAGTCACGTAGTGCTTTTTTAGCCTTAAAAAGAATATGTCGTCATTGTGGACATACTATGATTACTCTGAGTTGAAGATGCCAAATACAAACAATGCTATTGAATCACTCAATGTAGATTTAAAGATAAAATTGAACCTACACAAGGGGATCAGTATGGAAAGAAGAAAGATCTTCATTCAAGACTTTATAAGCACATTTTTGTCACATAAGAGAAAACGACGTTAAAATAAGCACTTTTTGTCATATAGTAAGCCAAAATTAGCAGCATAGCTGCAGTAAATAACGAATTATGCGACAGACGAGGTAAAGAGCGATAAAAAAGAGAGTGAGTCAATTTTGACACACTCCTCCTATCACAAAAGTTTATAGAAGATTGTTAACAGCTATCAAGTCTATCAAAAATCATCTATTTCATGCATTTAAAAGTACCAACCTTCTCTATCTTCAGCACATATAAACCTTTTTGTAGTGTTAAGCTTTAAAGATGCCATTGTTGTAACACCCTGTGCAACAATACACCCATTTGTACTATAAAGAACATAGCGTAAACCAGCCTGCAATCCATCTACAATTACACCATTAGATGTTTCTCTAACTGTTACATGCGTATCTTCGATAGTTCTTACACCTGTTTCTATAGATTCAATAATATGTCCCGCAAACACATTCCAACCTATTTGATTAGCATAAAGATGTCCGCTCTTGACTGGAACTATCAAACGTGTTTCGTTTATAAACACAATATCCGTAAACATGTTAGCATCTATTGTAGCAGGAGTAACATCATAAGCATATACATCATGTAAATTAATACACTTTTCAAATGCGTCCTTTTTCCAAACTACAACCTGCTGGAAGGTGAATAGTATACAAGCCTGTACAGGTTGAGAATGCACTCTTAGAGATAGTTTTAAGCATTGAGAAATAAGGAAGAGTATCTAAACTACGGCAATATTTAAATGCATTTTCACCTATAAATACTAATGCAGAACTACCTTCCTCTTTTATTTTCAAATTAGTGAGTTTAGGGTTATAACACAATGCATTATCTTTTATCACCTTTAATGATTCTGGTAAAGTTATTTTCTCTAAAGCAGTATGGTGTGTTAACGCATAAGGTGCAAGTGTAGTAAGACCTTCTCTTAACACTATTTCTTTTGCCTTCTCTCTTGATGGTTGAACTGGATAGAACAAAAGCGTCGATAATTGCGCATCATATAAAACTCCTTCAACACTGCGTAAATAACCATTTCCTTCTTCAACCTTTACACTTGTTAGGGCAGGAGTTGTTGTAAAGGCAGCTGGCTGCACATTTTGAGTCGTGGCAAGTATGGTATAAGACGCATCAGGACGTCCGTTAGGATAGCTCACCAACGTAGTTCTATCTTTACTATAAAGCACACCATCTACACTGGTAAAGTGTTGATTTGTTGCAGGAACTTCAAACTTAATCAAGCTATTACAATATAAAAATGCAGGGTAGCTTATCTTTTCTACTCTATCATTCAAGGTGAGAGAAGTCATTTGATTAGCTCCTTCAAAAGCATGAGCATCTATGTGAGTTACATTAGATGGCAAAACAGCATCACCAACAGGTGACCATTTAATTAAATGTCCATCTACTATTGTTGCGTCAGTTGGCACCACTTCTCTCCTTTCACTACAAACCATATTTACTTCTACGTCTGATTGTAGGTTATCAATGGTATAAGTAGAGTTTGTGTACTTGAGTATTGTATTGCCATTTAATTGCCATTCATCAACATCATATCCTTCCTTAGGTTGCGCAGTAAAGACAATCTTAGACCCCTTTGGCAATGCCTCACCAGTACTTAACACAGTATTATCGCTTACATTTTGAGCTAAAAGTGTACCAGTTTTATCATTAAACGATGCAAATTTAACGACATAATAATCTGCTTTACGATCAAAGTCTACCTGAATATCCATTGCATCTTCTGCAGAAAGTGTGATACTCGACATTGAATAAAAATCTGTTAAGTTCTCAAACTCAGCAGTTGCTACATTTTTCTTTTCTCTTTGCCAGTTTGTTATTCTATATCCACGGCGTGGCTTAGCTGTGAATGTAAGTTTTTCTCCAACTTTTACCTTTGAAGCACTTAACACTTGTGTTCCATCTTCCTTAGTGCAAGTAATTGAACCCATCATAGGCGACACACTTCGGAAAAAGATGTACGCCCCTTCTTCTGTTTTCCTAAAATGTACAACAACGTTTATATCCTGAGCAACATCTTCTATTTCTAATATGTTTCCTTTTACATTAGAAGTTCTATCCTCACCATTTACTAACCATTTATAAGCCTCACAATCAAATAAAGGTATGCTCTTAATAGATAATTTAGAACCTTGTGCAATGTATGTATTATTTTTCACATCTGTCCCTGACAAGGTCCAGGCCTCTAACGAGCCAGGTCCTTCACTACTATAAGTCACCTTTACTTGTTTTACAGCATTTGCTTCACCAACAACTATCTTTGCTTTTTTGAACTCATTTTGTAGTCTTTGCTTTACAGCCTCATTACTAACATATACAATTGTACCCTCTTTATCTGGTAAAGCACCTCCAAAACCAGAGAATTGATCACTTAGATGAACATCTACCACCTTCAAGTTTCCTACTCCATTAAACGTCAATCCATAGATATTATTTACTTTTTGCAAATGAGGAACTAATAATTCTACAAGCGAGGAACAATTAGATAGTGCACTTTCTCCTATTTCTAAAACAGAAGGAAGATTAAGTTTAACAAGGTTAGAACAATTCTTAAAACTACTATCACCTAACTTTTTACACACTGAAGAAGCCGTGTATTCCGTTAAAGCGCAAGGAAATGAAACCAATGTTCCATCACTTTTGCGTATTAAGGCGTGACCATCTGTCATAAAAGTTGCTGACGCTTGATCAACTACAAATTCCTTCAAAGCAGTACAATTAGAAAAAGGATTAGCTGTAACGTTAGATAAGGAAGCTCCCAAAGACACCGTGTTTAATTGTTCACAATTGGCAAAAGCATTCTTACTAATGGTTACCACTGCTGGCAGAGAAAGAGTTTTGATAGATGAGCAACCCTCAAAAGCCTCCTTATTTATAGTTTTAACGTGTATAGCTACCAAAGAAGTAATGCCCGTACAACCCTTAAAAGCATTCTTACCAATGGTAGTTACTTGGTTAAAATCAACACTCGTAATTTGTGTGTTACTAATGGCTTCACCACCGCCCCAACTATCTTCTCCACCTTCATCCTGTGTATAAAAACAGTTTTCGGCAATTTCAGTAACCCCATCGGGTATTTTTATACTTCCAGAAGCTCCGTCCCACGAAATAAGTTTACCATTTTCTACTCGCTGTGCATTAACTGATACGCTGCAAAAGATAACCAATAAGGTTACTAAAAACGGGTTTTAATAGATTTTTCATATACTATAAATTTAAAAATAACAAATCACAACTATCAGACGCAAATATAAAAACTTTTCATGAAAACAAAAACTTCTGAATGAAATTTTTGTTTTTAACTTTATCTCATATTAATCTTAGGCATTCGTAATAATGCGTACATCAGATAAATTGGGTTTATAAAGGTTCCTCTTTAACCGAAAAAGAGGTTCTTCCGTTAAATGTGTGGACGCTTTTCGTATTGCTTTTAACGTAAGAGCCGAGGTTGCTCATTAAACAAAAATATGGCTAAGACAGTCAACATTCTATCCTATTATTATCCTCTTTCATTGAAAACCTTTTCATTTTAAGACTTCGAAAACTTGTAGACAGAGTTTGAAAAATTATTATATAATTTCAAAAGAGAATATCTATAAATAACGCCAAAAACACATATAAGAAGTAGTATGCAATCAACAGAGAATCAAGTAGTTACTAAGTAGTAAAATAAAAAGGTGCTTAATTGGACTTCAAAAGGGCGTTAGTAAGGGTCTTAAAGAGCACCTTTTGCAAGTCAATTGGGCGTCTTTAGAAGCCAAAGAGCATGTGTTGGTTTTGAAATACATGAAAAATAGTTTGCAAATTTCAACTAATGGGGAAATAAGTTGTTTGTAGAAGACATGATCGATATCGCAGCTAATTACGTTTATCATATAGTTTATCCCCCTTCATAAAAACCATCTAAATGGGGGTAATTTTTCCGTTTATGTGATTAATCTCATTCTATTAACAATCTACGCATTTAACGGAAGAACCAAAAAGAGACTTGTTGATAAGGTATGTTATCAAAGTGAAAACAACTACATTCTACTTTTAATCATGAGTAATTCTAAACCATTATACGCTACCCTACCAATTCATTCCAAATTTCTACTTTCTTATAACATCACAAATTCTTTTAAAATAGATTTCCTGTCACTCCTATCATCTCAAAAAGACTTGTAACTCATTGATTTATAACAGATTTCTTTAAACTGTTAAAAAGTGACAGCAAAATAAAATTAAAACTATCATAGTAATATAGCTTTTCATTTCTGCAAAATGGTAAACTATTCTATCTCATAAAGAACAACTATAAAAGATATTTATTTGCAAGAATTACAAATTATGTGTACCTTTTGCATTGTCTTTTGAGTAAGATTAAAAGATTACCTGAGGAATCAGAAAAATAAAGAAATCCTTTTTACCGTATAAAGGATTATCTATAGCACTTATAATAATTAAATTAGGTAAATAGCAATGAGGATAGCATTTTTCGACGCAAAGTCGTATGACATCGAGTCTTTCAACGAAGTAAACAAGGATTATAATTTCGATATTCGCTATTATCAAGAGCGTCTCAGTATTAGTACTGTGCCTTTGGCAAAAGGGTGCAGACGTGGTTTGTATTTTCGTAAATGCAGAGTGCGATGCAAGAGTTATTGATGAATTAGTGAACAATGGTGTTAAAGCTTTATTGCGCTTCGTTGTGCTGGTTTCAATAATGTTGACCTTAAGGCTGCTGAAGGTCGTATTAGGGTGACACACGTACTAGCTTACTCTCCACATGCTGTTGCTGAGTATGCTGTAGCATTGATGTTAAGTCTTAACCGTAAGATTTATCGTGCTGTGAACCGTACACGTGATGGAAATTTCACATTACATGGTTTGTTAGGCTTCGACATGTATGGTAAGACAGCAGGTGTTGTTGGTATGGGTCGTATTGCCAAAGAACTTATTAAGATTCTGCATGGCTTCGGTATGAACATTATGGCATACGATCTCTATCCAGATCAGGAGTTTGCAAAACAGTATGATGTAAAGATTGTTCAGCTTGACGAACTTTATGCTAATAGTGATATCATCTCACTTCACTGCCCATTGACACCAGATACTAAGTTCCTTATTAATCAGGAAAGTATTGGTAAGATGAAGAAGGGTGTGATGATTATCAATACTGGTCGTGGTCAGCTAATCCATACAGAAGACCTTATCGAAGGATTGCGTACAAAGCAGGTGGGTTCTGCTGGTCTTGACGTTTATGAGGAAGAGAAGGAGTACTTCTATGAGGATAAGAGCGATAAGATGATTGATGATGACGTGTTGGCTCGTTTGTTGATGGTTCCAAACGTTGTATTGACCTCTCACCAAGCATTCTTTACGAAGGAAGCGCTCTACAACATCGCAGTTTCAACCCTTAGCAGTGTAAAAGAACTATCAGAGGGTAAGGAACTTAGTTGTGAGGTAAAAGTAAATCAAACAAAATGTTCTTATATAGAAAAAGATTATAAGATATATATACAAAGGTGGTTGAGAAAACTTTCTTACTCTAACCACTTTTTGTTTGAAATTCATTAGTTATAACATTAGATAAATACTATTTAACATGAAAACTCTTTGGAAATACATGAGTTTCGTTTAACTTTGCACGCGTCAACTATTAAAAAGCTGATATCAAATCTTTAAATGTATGCTTTTCTAAAGCATTACACGATAAGAATAAAAAGGATAATATATTGATAAAATTTATACCAAACTAACAACAAAAGAGTTATGAAAAAGTTTTATTCATAGCAGCAATGATGCTTTTCATCAGTAGCTACATTCGCACAGCACGCAGTTGGTTCATTCAATCTTCAACCAAAGGTTGGTGTTAACATTGCAAACCTCACTGAAATAAAAGATTCAGATCCACGTATTGGTCTTGCTGCAGGTGTAGAAGGTGAGTATCAGGCTGGTGATATTTTTTCTGTAAGTGCAGGAGTTCTCTACTCTATGCAGGGTGCTAAGCAGGAGTTTTCTGTTTTGAATCAGAAGACATTTAAGCGTACATATAAGCTTGATTACATTAACGTTCCAATTATGGCAAACGTTTATGTAACAAAGGGTTTGGCAGTAAAGTTGGGTGTTCAGCCAGGTTTCTTGGTTAGTAGCACTAATAAGTCGAAGCTAAAACATTCCTTGGAACAGGAAGTGCAACTAATGATGTTAAGGCAAAGTCAGTTGACTTCTCTATTCCTGTAGGTATTTCTTACGAGTACAACAACTTTCAGCTTGACGCCCGTTACAACTGGGGCTTAACTAAGGTTTTTGAGAACTTCAAGGATAAGAACAGCGTATTCCAGATTACTTTGGGCTACAAGTTTGACTTGTAAATCATTAAAACGCATACTATATTGTTTTGAGGAGACCATTTGGTCTCCTCTTTTTGTTTGTACAGTTTTTATTTTTCTTTTATGGGTGCTCTGCACTTTTAATTTCTACTCCCTTTTATCTTTTATATAACAAAGGGGATGACTTTAAAGTTGCAAAACATACTCTCTTAGATTTATTTAGATACGTCTTTATTAGTATATAATATTGTTTTTATATCATTTCTTTTATTTACAAAGATAAGTAATTTATGAAAATGTGCATGAAAATACAATATTTTTCGTACCTTTGCAGTGCACTTAGGATAATAAATAGCGAAAAATAGTATGTCATATCAATTTTCAAAGTACGAAACACACTATCGAAACCTTACTTATTTAGGCGTTCCAATCATTATCGGACAATTAGGAAACCTTATTCTTAATTTTGCTGATACGCTTATGATTGGTCATCATAGTACAGAAGAATTGGCTGCAGCGGCATTTGTCAATAATATGTTTACACTGGTCATTATCTTTGCTATCGGTTTTACGTATGCTGATTACAGCACTCGTCGGAATTCTTTATGGTCAAGATAAGACCCATCGTATTGGTGAGGTGATGAAGAGTGCTACAGCAGCTAACACCTGTATGGCAATTCTTTTGTCTGTCATTATGATAGTTCTTTATCTGAATATTCACCGATTAGGACAGCCAGAAGAGCTATTACCACCATCCGCCCTTACTTCCCTTATCCAACTTGTTTCCCTTCCTTTCGTCTGCTGGTTTAATACTTTTCGCCAGTTTACCGATGGTATTACAGATACAAAGGTAGCAATGTGGATTCTTGTTGCAGGAAATGTAATGAATATCTTTGGTAATTGGATACTTATTTATGGTCATTTGGGATTACCTGAACTGGGGTTGATAGGTGCTGGCCTCTCCACGATGATATCACGTATTGTGATGGCAATCGTAATGGTTGGTATTTTCTTCTTCAGTAAAAAATATAGTGAATATAAGAAGGGATGGAGCATGGGGGCAGTAAAGTATGCTGATTTTAAGAAAATAACAGTTCTTGGTATTCCTTTGGCACTGCAAATGGGTATGGAAACGGCAGCCTTTAGTCTTTCAAGTCTAATGGTTGGTTGGTTTGGAACAGAATCATTAGCGGCTCATCAGGTTATGTTGACTATTTCACAGTTAGGCTATATGATTTACTATGGATTGGCTGCAGCGGTGGCAGTACGTATCAGTAACTTTATGGGACAGCGTGACTATCTTGCTGTAAGACGAACAGCAACGGCTGGAATTCATTTAGTCTTCTTGCTTGCCATACTAACTTCTGTGCCAATCTTCATTTGCCGTCATATCATTGGTGGACTTTTCACTGATAATGTAAACGTTATTTCAATGGTATCTATGACGATTATTCCGTTTATGATTTATCAGTTTGGTGATGGTTTGCAGTGTAATTATGCTAACGCAATGCGTGGTACAGCTAATGTGCGTCCGCTTATTTGGATTGCCTTTTATATCTTTCTTCGTCGTATCTTTTGCCTTTAGGGATACCTCTTCGGTGGTAATGAACTATCAGTTGGTTGGTGTATGGTATGCCTTCCCATTTGGTTTGACATTATCTGGAGTACTTTACTATATTTACTATCAGAAGGATTGAAAAAGATAGAGGAAGAAGCAAAAAGCGTAATAAGATAATTCGGAATTCATAATTCAAAATTATGATTACCATTATTTGCTGTCCTTAAACTATGCCTTGATAATAGATTTAGAGAAATATAACGTCAAAAGGCGATAATAAGTAATGAAAATAATCATCAGCTTATTATCGCCTTTTGACGTACCCTCTTGTACCTCTTGAGGCAAAGATTAGATAGAAGTTTATTCTTTATAATTAATTGCTTCCATGAATCGCTTTTATAACTTCAGGCTTACCCGTATGTTTGCCTTTTATCTTCTGAAATCTTACAGGTCTCGTTATAGAATGGCCATGACTCCGTAATTTTAACGGCTACAAGCTTTGATAACAATATTCATTGGCTTTACATGAGGGAAATCATTGGTGAAGTGTGTACCAATACCAAATGAAGGTTTCACTCGATTCTCAGCATAACGCTGTATCTCAATAGCCTTATCAGTATCTAATGCATTTGAGAATAACACTTGCTTTGTCACGTGCATCAATACCGAAAGATTTATATTTAGCAATAATCTTTTTCTAATTGTTCAAAGTTATCACCTGAGTCTATACGTAATCCCCTTAAACTGATTTGCAAAGTCTTCTGAGAAGTTATAAGAGAATATCTCCCATCCAAAGGAATCGTAAAGGTAGGTTCTCAAAGCACCACGATAAGTTCTACGCCATGCTTCCATAGCCATATAGTTTGCCATTTGAGGACCAAACATACCACCAATAGCACAGATAAACTCATGTGCCATAGTTCCGACAGGCATAAGATTATACTTCATGGCAAGGTGAATATTGCTGGTGCCGACAAAGCGTCCCTTCCATTCACGGCTATCATAACAGTCCTTCATAGCACGAACAGCAGTATCTTTGCTGTAAGGCTGGCACGACGGCGTGTGCCAAAGTCTGAAAAGACACAACCAGCCTCAAGTAGTCGTTCTGTTTTACGATAGGTCTTATCGTATAGTTCTTGATAATCAAACTCCTTAGCCTGATCGTTAAACATATAGAATAACTCAGAAATAATGGCAAGTACCTTCACTTCCAGTAAAAATAGTATCAGCCCATAATCCTTCAAATTCTATATGAAGATGACCATCTTCATCCTGCCATACCTTTTACCCACTCACGTGAAAAACGGAAGCCACGGAGATATGTTAAGAACCACTCTGGTAGATAATAACATTTCTGGCGAAGGAAACTTATTTCTTCATCGGTAATAACAACCGACTCCAATAACTCTATCTGGTGTTCCACTTCACGTGCGAAACCTTCTGGATAAACCGTATCGTCACGGTCAACAAAATGATAGCAAACATGTGCGCGTGGATAGTTGTCAATGACAGCACAGCACATTGTAAAGCTTTGTAAAGATCATCGTCTGTGAAGTGATTAATAATTTGTCTCATCTTATTATTGTTGAATTCAGTCGTCAAAAGTATAAAAAGATATGGAAGAACAAAGTGTTTTGTCAAAAATATGACTTAATGATAATATCAAAAGAAGATATATGAGAATCAAAAATCGGTTCATTAGAATTAAGAAATACCCTTCTAATGAACCGATTTAGAGTAAAGTCTTTTAACTTTAGTTATATGTATGTACACTCATGCCTTGCGCTGACGGTAGATAATTGATTCCCCACCAGCACATCTGAAGTAAGATGAAAGCTATAATAAGTACCCATAAGGCTGGACGAACAGTGTGGGGGCGATACTGGCGATAGTGTACATAGACCAAATAAGCAAGCCAAGTAATAGCTGCCCATGTTTCTTTGGGGTCCCATGACCAATAATGTCCCCATGCCTCTTTTGCCCACAAAGCACCCATAAGCATACCGAGCGTCATAAATGATAGTCCTACATAGGTAAGATTATCAGTTATCTCCATTTCTTTATTCGTATCAGTTCCTTTCTTAAAGAACAGAAGATAAACCGACATTACTACTGCTGCACCCAAGAGTGCGTATGCCATCATATACACTATTACATGAGGAGCAAACCAAGGACTCTGCAAAGCTGGCATAAGCGTCTTGGAATGTATCTCAGGCTTAAAGATATTAACACATACAAATACTGTTGCAAGAAGTGTTGAGAAACTTAATATCCATTTATACTGCCAGCGACTAAAGACAATAATACCAGCTAAAGGCAGGAAGAAACTGTACCATAGGCGTGTTTCTCCCATCGTTCGGAGTGGTGGACGTTCCAGTGTTATCCACATAATAAGAATGTAGGCAAAGAAGATTGCAAGTCCAAGCCCTGTTGCACCAAACGTTAAGATGCGACGGTTACGCCATGCAGCCCATGCACCCTATAGCCCATAAAACTACTGATACAACTGCAAATATGATAAAAATAACTCCAAATCATAGCTTAACCTCCTTCTTACGACTTGCTGTCAAGAACATTCCAACAGCTCCAAATAACAACATGAATATACCTACATAGACAACTGGCATCCAAGGGTCTGTTACAATCTCAAAGATACTTAGATTACTCCACTTGCCCATTTGTTCATTGTAACTTAGCTGATAGATTTTCCATCCATCAATACTAAAAGGTTTGTTAACCTCTATCTCGGTGTGAATATTCTTTCCATCCTGTGTATAGATGTCAACAAGTGAAGCGAAACGACGTGGCTCACGATTTGGCATAACCAATCTTCTACCATCACTAAGTTTCAAAGACTGATAAGGGAAAAGATAGCTTCCACAAGTGAGCCAGCCAGTTACAGTACGTTTTTGACCTTTAATTAAACCAGAGTCACTGCTTCCATTAGCATTTACACCAGTTGTTACCTTTACCAATATCGCACAAGCAGTACCTGTTGCATTCGAAGCTATATAGCCATCCTTATTACGTGCCTGTCCTAAAGAGTCCATACGGATATTGCTCATCATACCACCAGGCATCTTACCAACCATCTTACTAAGCATAACTGGCATAGCATTATCAATGCGCTTGAGAACCTCAATCTTACAATCTAACAGTTGACCAGACTTTACATTCTTATCTAAAAGAATATTCTCTGGCTTTCCCTTAGGAAGTGGAAGCCCCATATTATCAATAAGCATGAGCTTAGGTGGATATTCATCAATGGTAAACTTCTCCAGTTGAATTGCAACAGGGAGGTGATGAACGGCACTAAAAGTATCAAGACCACGCCACTCTACCTGTCCTTGCTCGCAAAACATCTTTACTCGAAGCATATCTGCACTACCAAGTGTACCGCATGTAAGAACAAGGAACAGTCCGACATGACTCGTTAGTGTTGGCAAGCGACGCCAAGAGAAATGTACTATTTGATTCAAAGTTACTTCACCAACAATGGCTGTCATCCATAAGTAAACAAGGACAAACGGCCAGAAATTAAGCATCTTTGTTAGACCAAGTGGGTCTATAGGAGCTTTCCCCTCTGCCACTTGTTTGGTAAGTCCCATAAGAAGAGTGAGTATTGCAGCTGTAGCAATAGCTGGAATCGCCGCTTGCATGGTTGACATGAAACGACAGAAATAAGACCGCTTACGAAGTGCGTAGACTATGATAAGTGCCAGTACGAGTAAGATTAATGTAATAATGTTGGCTGGCCAAGCAAAGATACCCCACTCTAAGGGACCTATTGTTACCTGTAATAATCCACCTGTAACCAATAAACCAACGACTATTGCTGTACCTTCTCTAAGTGTATAAGGTTTATTCCACATAGTAAAAGAGGCTCTCCCCCACTATTAATAAGGTCTTGAAAAACTTTATTTTATGTTTGTGAAGTACGAGCAGATAAATGATTTCGTTTTGATATATAAAATATTAGGATACAAGAATATTCTTCAAATAGAGTATTCCTATTTTTACTGAACAAGATTCCTCCCCTAATGGGAAGGAATCCTGTGTATGGTTTGTTTACATCGGTTTAGTTATAAACCGCTTATTCTTGCGTGCCTGCTCTATCCACTTCGGAACGATAGTATCAAGGAACTGCTTCTTTTGTGCATTAAGCTTAGTCATATCTAAGCCAATATAAGACTGTGCCTTAGCCTTAGTAGAAACGTCAGGAAGAGGAATCTGTCCTGTAAAGCCGTGACGAGCAACTACACGTGCGATCTGTAAGCGTGCATCCTTTGCATATTCCATTGCACTTCCAAGGAGTCGCATTACTTCTTGTGGAGCATGGAAAGCAGCACCGTGGCTGGCAACAGCATAATCCCAACGCCATTGACCCTTACGAAGGTCTTTCAAAACAGGCTCCATCTCAGCCTCAGTTGCACCCTTTTCCCATGCAAATTTAGCTTCAATATGTGCTGCAGCAAGTTCTCTTTCGACATGAGTACGGAAGTCATAAATCTTCTGTTGACGCTCATATACATTCTGACGAAGTGTTTCAGCATCTTGACGGTGACAAGTCTGGCAAGTACGACTAATGTTTGCTAATGGACTTGTAATATGGTGATCTGTATATTTCACACCACCCTCAGAGATGTAAGGCATGTGACAGTCTGCACATGAAACACCACGTTGTCCATGAATTCCTTGTAAGAACAACTCATAACCAGGATGCTGTGCCTTGAGAATCTTAGCCTTTGAGAGTGGGTTGATGTAATCGTAGAAGCCAATACTATCGAAGTGTTCCTCTGCTGCCTCACACGTCATACCCTTTTCTTGAGGGAAATGTAGATAGTTGCCATTCTCTTTCTCGAAGTAGTATTCCGTGTGGCACTGTGCGCAGACCAGGCTACGCATCTCTTGATGGCTGGCTTTTCTCACGTCTTTACCGACACGAGCCCATGCCTCATAGAGAGCAGGACGAGCGGGACGAAGTTCCATCGTCCTTGCATCATGGCAGTCTGAGCAACCGACGGTGTTCATGACCTCTGGTCCCCAGTCGCTCCACTTGGCAGCATAGAATTTATCAGTTCCTTTCTCACGCATTAGACGTGGAACATCAGGACCCTTGCAGGTCCAACAGGTTCCTGGCTGTATGTCATCTTGTCCATCAACACCTGGACTTCCTGTACGCATAATCTTACGTAAGTCATCAATACAATGACGGTGTCCACGTGGTGTATTATACCCTCTTGAGAAAGAATAGCCAGCCCATAGGATAACCATTTCGGGCTCTCTCAGCCAGTACATCTACTTCCTGGGAAGAATTGTACTTACTCACGAAACTTGTGTCTTCTGTCATTGCCCACGTTTCATATTCACGTGGGAAATCAGCTGCAAATTTCTCATTCTGAGATACAATGGAGTCAGTCATCGGTGTACGTCTGTTGTTGAACACACTTTACAACTTCAAATCTTCTTTTCAAGCATTGAAGAACAGAGCAGTCCAAGAATGAACACGAGAACCATTGCTCCTCCAAAGAGTAGCCAGCCTTGCCATTTCTTTAATGTCTTTGCCATAATTATCGATTTTTAGTTCTTATTTTTTCTTTCCTAACACTTTTTGCAACCAATCTGGAACAGGAGAAGGTGGCATTGGTTCCACATATTCTGCACCAGGAGTACTGGATAGAGAATTCATCTTCATGTGAGCAACATCACGATGACAATCCCAGCAGGCTTTACCCTCACCCTCTGAGCCTCCATATAATTAATTCGGCCAGTATTAACAAACTCCTGATTTAGCTGTTTATGACAGCGAATACAGTTATCCATAATCACTTCTGCCGATGCTGTTTCTGCTTGAATAGTTTGCGATTCATTAAATGTAACAAAATAAGCAACATGCTTCATACCATCCATACCTTTAAAAGCATAGTGTGCAGCAACGTTATCATTAGGAACGTGACAATCGTTACATGTGGTGTTACGAGCATGTGCAGAGTGTGACCACGTAGCATAATAAGGTGACATGATATGGCAGTTAATACAAGCTGCTGGGTCATCACCTATTATATAAGTATGCATACGTAGAAGATAAAAGAATAACCCTGTTAATCCTACTATCACACCGCACAAAATAGATAATGTAACCTTTTGCCGATATGAGATACATGATAGAAACTTATCTATCATTCTTTTCAATTTGGTAGATATGGTTTTTAGTTTCATAGGATTTATATCTTGTTTCGTGCACAAAGATATATATTATTTTTCAATCACCAAGTAAAGAAAAAGAAGAAATCATCATAAATTATGATTTAGACTAAATCTAATATAATCTTATCGTGAAGAAAAGAATTTATGTTCATGAAAATAATTCGATATAGCACTTGTATAAAGAATAATATTATACGTGTAATAAACTTGTAAAAAGGATTACACTACAACTTTTATAGTTCTTCCATTAAACCCCAAATCGGTCATTAGACAACAACATTTTAGGAATTCTTGTTTTTGATTGTTTCCTAACATCTTTTATTTTTCTTATCGTCATCTTGTCTGTCTTTGTAACTTGACGTAGCCCGCTATGCCTGCGTTACAAAAACAAACAATCTACTCGCCAACAAAACAAAAATATGTTTAGGCTCTAATGACCGATTTGAGTTAAATGTGTAGATGCTTTTCGTATTGCTTTTAACAAAAGGATCAAAGTTACTCATTAAATAAAAAAATATGGCTGGGATTGACAACTATCTATCCTTTTATCATCTACTTTCATTGAAAACCTTTTCATTTTAAGACTTCGAAAAATACAGATAAGGATTTGAAAAAAATCATTACATAATTTCAATGAAAATATCTATAACTAACGGCAAAAACACATATAAGAAGCAGGTTTGCAACCAACAGTAAATCAATTAGTTATAAAGTAGCAAAAGTAAAAAGGTGCTTAATTGAGCTTCAAAAGGGCGTTAGTAAGAGTCTTAAAGGGCACCTATTACAAGTCAATTAGGCGTCTTTTAGAAGCTAAAAGAGCATGTATTGATTTCGAACTGTGCGAAAATAATTTACAAAAGTTCAACTAATAAGGAAATAAGTTGTATGTAGAAGGCAGATAGGCATCGCACTTAATGATGTTTATCATGTAGTTTATCCCCCTTTATAAAACCATATTATTTAAAGTAATCATACCATGTATGTGGATTAATCTCATTCTATTTAACAATCTACGCATTTAGCAGAAGAACCTTTTTATGAGAATAATTCGATATAGTATCTATATAAAGAATAATTTATAGTGTAATAAACTTGTAAAAAGAATTACAAGACAGCTTTTTATACCATTATTCAGCACTAATATTTTTTTAACTTTTTCATGACTATATGGTAGTTATATCATTTAAAAAAATGGTAACTTTAGTGCAATTTAATCAGTAAGTTGTGACTAAAGATATAGTCAAAAAGAGTTCGAGATATTCTGGATGAATACTCGAAGCCAACAATCATCGCAAGACTTCAGAGCGATATGCCATTTTGGATGCGGTGTATGACATGGGAGAGCATTTCTCCTTGGATGAGTTGGGTGTAGCACTTGAAAAGAATAACTTTTCGAGTTTCAGCGTGCACACTTTTACAATACGATGCGTCTTTTTCATAGAGTTACGCCTCGTAGTCAGACATCGGTTCATCGGTCAAACTAAGTATGAGGCCTGCTATAACAATGAAGATCATATTCATCAGATCTGTACGCTATGCGGAACAGTGACGGAGGTTGATTCCCCAGAGATTGCGGATGCTATCAAGAACACAAAGTTCCACCGCTTTCGCCGAGATGGTTTCTCCTTATATATATATGGAATATGCTCACGCTGTCAGGCAGCCTTGTCGCGTCAGAGAAGCAAGTTTCTTACACAGAAACAAGTTAAAAACTCACATAAAAGCAAATGAACACAGGTAAAGTAGACGTCCTGTTGGGTCTCCAATGGGGTGATGAAGGAAAAGGTAAGGTTGTAGACGTGCTCACACCACGCTACGATGTAGTAGCTCGTTTCCAAGGAGGTCCGAACGCAGGACACACTCTTGAGTTCGAAGGACAGAAGTACGTACTACGTTCTATACCATCAGGCATCTTCCAAGGTGGCAAAGTAAACATTATTGGTAATGGAGTTGTTTTAGCTCCAGACCTCTTTATGGGTGAAGCAAAAGACCTTGAGAAGAGTGGACACCCATTAAAAGAGCGTCTTCATATCTCAAAGAAGGCACACCTTATCATGCCAACACATCGTATTCTTGACCGTGCTTACGAGGCTGCAAAGGGTAAAGATAAGGTTGGAACTACAGGTAAGGGAATTGGACCTACTTACACTGATAAGATTAGCCGTAATGGTTTACGTGTAGGTGATATCCTCTGCGATTTCGAGCGTAAGTATGCTGCGCATAAGGAGCGACACATGAAGATGCTTGCAGCCCTTGGCTGGACAGACTTTGAAGGCTTGGAAGAGACAGAGAAGGTTTGGATGGAAGGCATAGCATATATGAAGGAGTTTAAGTTTGTTGATTCTGAAAATGAAATCAACCGCCTCCTTCGTGAAAGTAAGCATATTCTTTGCGAAGGTGCACAAGGAACAATGTTGGACGTAGACTTTGGTTCTTATCCTTTCGTAACTTCTTCAAATACAATTTGTGCAGGTGCTTGTACTGGACTTGGTATTGGTCCCTAATAAGGGTGGGTAATGTCTATGGTATCATGAAGGCTTACTGTACTCGTGTCGGTTCTGGTCCATTCCAACAGAATTATTTGACGAGACCGGAAAGACGATTCGTGATCTCGGCCATGAGTATGGAGCCTGTTACCGGACGTGAGCGCCGTTGTGGTTGGATTGACCTTGTTCAGCTTCGCTACTCTGTAATGGTAAATGGTGTGACTGAGTCTTTAGTATGATGAAGAGTGATGTTCTTGATAGCTTTGAAACTATCAAGGCATGCGTTGCATACGAGTTGCCAGATGGTACAGAGACAAAGGATTTCCCTTACGAGATTGATAATGTGAAACCAATCTACAAGGATTTCCGCGGTTGGAAGAAAGATATGACAAAATGTAAGTCACAGGATGAATTCCCAGAGGAGTTCCGTGAGTATGTAGCTTTCTCTGAGAACTATCTTGAGACCCGCATTGGTATTATCTCTGTTGGTCCTGACCAGCGAGCAAACGATAGTTTTATAATCCCTTTTAGGCTGTGAGTGGCGACTATAAGCATTCTGAAAAGCTTATATTCACTTATCACAGCCTAACATTATTATCCGTAAAAACATAAATAAAAGACAAATGGCAAACAAACCTTCCATCCCAAAGGGTACCCGTGACTTCGGTCCAGATGAGATGGCAAAACGAAATTACATATTTGATACCATCAAGCGTGTTTACGCTCTCTATGGCTTTCAGCAGATAGAGACACCTTCTATGGAGACCTTACAGACGTTGATGGGTAAGTATGGTGAAGAAGGAGATAAACTTCTTTTTAAGATTCTGAATTCAGGAGATTACTTGAAGGCTGTTAGCGATGAAGAACTTAAGGAGCGCAATACACTAAAGATGCAGACAAAACTCTGCGAAAAGGGATTGCGTTATGATCTTACAGTACCTTTTGCTCGCTACGTTGTGATGCATCGTGATGAGTCGCAATTACCTTTCAAGCGTTATCAGATACAGCCAGTTTGGCGTGCAGACCGCCCACAGAAGGGTCGTTATCGCGAGTTCTATCAGTGTGATGCCGATGTTGTTGGTTCTGACTCATTGCTGAACGAGGTGGAATTAATGCAGATTATTGATACTGTATTTACAGAGTTCGGTATTCGTGACAGATAAAAGATTAACAATAGAAAGATTCTCACAGGTATTGCAGAAGTGATTGGTGAGAAGGAAAAGATTGTTGACATTACTGTTGCTATCGATAAACTTGATAAGATAGGACTTGATAATGTAAACGAAGAGTTGCGTAACAATGGAATCTCTGAGGAGGCAATAGAGAAGTTACAGCCTATCATTAAGTTAGAAGGAACTAATGAAGAGAAACTTGATGTTATTGCAGAAGTCTTAAAGGAGAGTGAGACAGGATTGAAAGGTGTTGAAGAAACGCGCTTTTATTCTTGACAACTTTGAAGAATTCAGGACTGAACAATGAGATACAACTCGACCTTACTTTGGCACGCGGATTGAACTATTATACAGGTGCTATCTTTGAAGTAAAGGCGCTTGACGTACAGATTGGTTCTATTACAGGTGGTGGACGTTACGATAACCTCACAGGTATTTTTGGTATGCCAGGTATTTCTGGCGTTGGAATAAGCTTTGAGTGCGATCGCATCTATGATGTCTTAAATACTCTCGACCTCTATCCAAAGGAGGCGTACAGGGCACACAGCTTCTCTTTATCAACTTCGGTGAGAAAGAGACAGCTTACTGTCTGCCAATTGTTGCAGCTGCACGTAAAGCCGGAATTCGCACAGAAATGTTCCCTGACAAGGCGAAGATGAAGAAGCAGATGAGTATGCTAACGCTAAGAACATAGCTTTTGTTGCTCTTGCAGGTGAAACAGAAATGCAAGAAGGCAAGATAACACTGAAGAATATGTCCACTGGTGAACAAGAACTTGTTACCCCAGAGGAGATAATCAATAGATTTTAAAAGAGTTCCCCTCTCTCAATTATGCAGAGAGGGCATTTTAACTTAATAATTTAAATTACTCTGCTTACCGAATAAGGTACAAGTAGAAACAAACTATAATTACCTCTAAAAATGAAAAAGAACTTTCCTACTTTGTTTCATATTATTAGGCTGGTTGCATTCAGCCTTCGGACGAGGCTACATTCAACATTGATGGCTTTTCCGAACAGCTATAGTAGGTTTACTTCTCTGATACAACACAGACTGCTTCTGCAGGTTGGGTTGAAGTTTATGACCGTACCACAAAAAGAAGCTTATTCATGTTGATGCCGATGAACTATCATTTGACCTTCATGATGGAGAAGTTATGGCAAACATAGCCGAGATTCTATGGAGAATATAGTGTTTTGCTCTATGAAGACTATAATTTTGATGGAATAAAAAGACTTTGCTATTATGGATGGATTTTAATAGTTGTTATGGTGGTCCATCCTTAAAAATCTTCTTAGCATCGGCTAAAAGAGTTTATATATAATGATGCTTTACTGATTTAGCACAAAAATTATTGTGGTATGTTTGAGGTTGACAATAAAAATAGACTTATATCTACTATGGAGAAAAGTGGATGTTGTTTGCACTATTACTCAGATTTTATAGTAGAAAACAATAATCCAAAGCTTATCCACACACGCACTGAAGACTGTCTTAAAGCCCCTATTTGTCACCTAACAGTAGAAGAATGGAAGGAGAAAAGATGACAAAAAGACAGTTACCAGTACTATTGATTTAGATAGTGAAATTATCAGCGACTATTTCAAGCTTTCATGTTGATAAGGAGAATAAGGATATTGTTCTTTGTAATTTTTTTATGACGATAGACTATGTTACGTTATTCTTGATGCTAAGCAGAATGTGGAGTTTTACTATCCATTTGAAGAACTACGGCAAACGTCAGACTTTATTTTCTATAGAAAAATGGTAAGTTAACATTTAAAAATAAGGATGCAAGCTATACTATTTATGACAAGTCTGGTAATATGGGTATTGATATTACCTGCAAAGTAAAACTCATCAGTGGAAAGGTAATCCTGAAAGTCGTCGAGGCAGTTTTAGTAAAAACTAATGAAGGTGAAATATGATAACGTTGTATATCAATAGCCAAAGAATTAAAATTATCTTATAGTTTAGAAAACTTAGATTGTTTTTCTTCTTCTATAATGATTATCACTCAGTAATCGTTTTTACCAATATCTGGCAAACGATTACTGGGATTAAAATAAATATCTATACTTCTATATTAGCATAAACAAGCTTTGATATAGTGTAGATAAATATCATGATAAGACCATGAGCTGTTAGACTTACATTGGGTACTGCTTTGCTAATCCACCAGCACTTGTTTCCTTATAGAGTGATGGAATATCATGGCCTGTTTGTTTCATTACCTCAACAACGTGGTCGAATGATACACGATGGCTACCATCGCTAAATGATGCATAAAGTTGTGCGTCCAGTGCACGACGAGCAGCAAAAGCATTACGCTCAATACAAGGAATCTGTACCAAGCCGCACACAGGATCGCATATCATACCTGAGTGATGCTCTAAGCCCATCTCAGCAGCATATTCAATCTGAGAAGGACTACCACCAAACAACTGACAAGAAGCAGCTGAAGCCATTGCGCATGCAACACCAACTTCCCCCTGACAACCAACTTCTGCACCAGAGATAGAAGCATTATGTTTTACTATATTACCAAAAAGTCCTGCTGTTGCAAGTGCATGTAATATTTTAGTTTCTGAAAACTCATGCCCTTTTGAGAGATGATATAGAACTGCAGGAACGACACCACAAGCACCACAAGTTGGTGCTGTTACAATTGTACCACCTGATGCATTTTCCTCACTTACTGCCAAGGCGTATGAATAAACCATTCCACGACTCTGCAAAGAAGGCTTATATCCACGTGCTTTTATAAAATAGTTAGGTGCTTTGCGAGCAAGATTTAACGGACCAGGTAAGGCTCCTTCACTGTCAAGACCACGTTCCACAGCAGCCTGCATAGTCTTCCACACCTCGCGAAGATAGTCCCATAACTCTTCTCCTTCACACTGTTTTACATACTCCCAGTAGCCACGTCCATGATGCTCGCACCACGTCTGTATATCTCTGAGGGTATGCATATCGTAAACAGATTCCTTATGAAAATAGTCATCTTTACCCTTTCCCTCTGAAAGAGCACCACCGCCAACGCTGTAAACAGTCCATTCGTCTAATAAATCCTGACTACTGTTATAGGCACGGAACAATATACCATTAGGGTGATAAGGTAAAAATACCTCAGGTTCCCATATTATCTCTACTGGTGCTAATTGCTTCAACACGTCAATGATAGCCTTGTCTGTCATGTGCCCCTCACCTGTGGCTGCCAGACTACCATAGAGTGTAACCTCAAATCTTGCTGCTTCTGGATGACGCTCAGCGAAGATAATGGCTGCACGCTGTGGTCCCATCGTATGACTACTCGATGGACCTTTACCGATTCTAAATATCTCTCTTAATGATTCCATATATGGTTTGCTCCAAATACTTCTAATTTACTATTATGCTACAAAATTACGACGTCAATGATGCAGAAAAACAAGTTATAAATTTGCGAAGATGATTTTTATTGTACTATAGACGATTTTTATACTACTATTGCTCCCTACCAGCTGCGTTTTTATAAGTTTAAAATAATAATAGCGTGCCTTTTTAATTATTAGTGTTTACTAATAATTTATCTCATAGTTTGTTATTCTGTCAGTGTTTTACAATATTTGAAATGATGGCTATAATACTTCACTTTTTCCTACCTACTACAGGAGTGTTTTTGTCCAACACGTGTTGTGTTGTTGCTTTAGCACGATGTTGTGCTATTGTCTGCACCAATGGTGTTAAAGGCTAAATACTATGCATAATGTTATCTAAAAAGGAAACAAATTGTCGTCAGAGAAAGAGTTATACAAGCAGAAACTGACTTAAGCTGATTGATATGCTGTTTTATCTTCATCGTTAAAATAAGATGTTTGGAAGCAGTAATATAACTCCTACTCTATTTATTTTTATTTCTTTTTATTAGGTTGGTAGTGTTTTATCGTGTGTTTTTGTATCTTTGCGCACTATATTTATTAAAATTCAGAATGAAACATTTCATCCTCATATTATCGTTTTTCATTGTTTACAATTGGTTGCACAAACAAGAAAAATACTGAAGAGCCTGCAGCAAAGGCTATTGATACAATTCCGATGCTGGTAACATAGGTACAACAATGTTCACGACTTTACACAACAGAATATCGTATTCATAAGATTATCACCATGATGATAGATGAAACTTTCTGGTTCGTTTATGAAGCGGGACTTCAGTGTAAACTTGCCATTGGGCGACCGCCGTATTGCAATTCCTATGGATGCTACTTTGAAGGCATACATGGATTTATCAAGTTTTAGCGATAAGAATATTCAACGTCGAGGAAAAGAACTTATTGTCACCCTACCCGATCCTAAGATTCTTCTTACTTCTACGAAGATTAACCATAAGGAGGTGAAGCAATATGTGGCATTGACACGGCATAACTTTACGGATGCTGAGCTTACCAGCTATGAGGCACAAGGAAGAAAACAGATTATTGCTTCTATTCCTCAGATGGGTATTATAGAACAAGCACAGGAGAGTGCATCGCCAGCTTGTTCCTATCTTCTACAGCTATGGGATATAAAGGTCTGACATCACTATATCTCACAGAAGTTTACTCTGAAAGGATTTAGGACAGGTGATTGAAGTAAATAAAGATTGAAAATGGAAATTAATACATCTGATAACGTTATCATAGAACAAAAATAATGAGAATAAGCCGACTAAGAAAGGGATTCTTAGTCGTATCTTATCATTTAATAAAGGCTGTCTGCTAACCTTTTTAATTATCATTAGTCTTTGTGGTGGTCTCTTTTATTGGTTTAATTCAACCAATGATATAAGTATATCAGCAGACCAGCGTATTGATATTACGCCAACACAGATACTAGCAAATACAAGATATCGGACAATGAATTCCTTGCTATCAACGACGAGGAACTTATTGATACCGTGAGTCGTGGTTTCTTCTCTGATTCAGAACTTGTTCGTATCTATTATGGAACAGTCCGTTTAGGGTGTTGACTTGCATCAGACTGAACCTCATTGGATTCGTGTGGAGAATGACAGTGTTATCGTTGCAAAGTTGCCTCCTATTGGATTACTTGATACTAACTTTATAGATGAAGCCAAAGTCGCGTTCGTTCTTTTGAGAAGGGAGACTGGACTTCAGCTGACCGCGAGCAACTTTACAATCGTGCATACAAAAAGATGATGGGCTCGTTGTATGACTGCTGAGAACATTATGATAGCTGAGAAAAATGCAAAACAGCAGTTTACTCAGTTTTTGAAGGCAATGGGCTATAAGAGATATAGGGTCACAATTACTCTGAGGAAAGCTTCTCGATAGCCTCTTTTATGTCTTCCTGAAAGCCTTAGATGTGTCAGCAGGAAATCTTCTTTTCCTGCTGCAAGTTTTTATAGAGTTCTTGATTCATCACTTCTACATGAGACTGATAGCATACTCTATGTCATCTTTCTGTCGTTCTGCAATTTGAAAAAGCATAAACTTGATATTTCTGATGAAAGAAACAATAAGCAGCTTCGATACTATCTTTTGTAATCATTATCTTATATTTTTAAGAGACTATAATTCTCTCTATCCTGAATTAATCTTTGATGGTAAAAATATTTTCCATAGTGGGTACCATCATCGACTGAATAAACTCCCCACGTAATGACATTTCTTTTACTTCTTCCTTAGAACGAAGGAATACCTCAATGTCTTCTGTGTCATCAAGTTGTTGATTTGTTCATTTTCTTTACGTTGCGAGCATAAAAGCAATGACAAAGGTTATCCATAGTACCTGGATTTGCTGGAAACAATCATAATCTCTTCCCATTCTCCACCTGTATGCCTGTTTCTTCTTCTAATTCAGCGTTGTGCAGCTTGGTAGTGGTGTCTCACCTTCTTCTACAACTCCTGCACAATATCTGTCGACACAACACCGAGTCCATGCCTGTACTGACGTTTCCAAAATAAAGTTCTCCGTCTTCTGTTTCCTGCAATCATTGATCCATATTTGGATATGATAGTACGTAATATCTCGTCATAGACCTTTCCATTAGGCAATTGAACAGTGTCACGGCGAGCCTTCAACCAAGGTCGGTTGATAAGCTGTTCAGTGGAGATGTATTCCATTTCATTTCATTATCACTGCGTTGTTTTATCTTATCCATAGACTATAAACTATGATTCTACAAGTACAAAGTTATGATATTCCATTTTAATGAGCAAATAATCTACTTGTAGTTTTTCTTATTTAGGTTTTAATATTTCATCAATAATTATCATGCATTAAATTCTTCTTTCATCATTAATCTTCCTATACAGTGAAAGATTAAACAAAAAATCCTATGTTGACAAAAGTCTCAATTATAATTTATATATTTGTAAACGAGATAATAAAGGTTGCCGCATCCCTAAAATCACTTACTATCAGAGGTATGCTCTGCAGCTGAGCTACCCTATGGAGGACATGACTATGAAGCGTAAACCAAAAATGCACAATGAGCAAGGTTTAATCTTGATAATATCTATCAAGAAGATGAGCGTCAACTTGATAATTTAGACAGATGCTCCTTGAGTATAACTTATAAATAGTTTTGAAAACTAAGGCTATAATAATTGTGTAATCTTCATCCAGAGAAAAATTAGAATAGCTTTATTAGCCATTAATATGTTTAGTTATATCTTATTAGACCTTCGTTAATATTATGAAGGTTATTAGATTTTTAGTCCTTTCAATTTATATTATCAAATACAGAAATAATAAGTTCTTTTAATATACATAATTTTAGTCTACAATATCTTCTTGACCCTTATAACAGTGTTTATAGAAGATAAAAGGGCTAAAATGCTCTAATTATTGTTAATTAAGTAAATTATCACCTATTATTATGTTACATAACATTAATTTTTAGATAACTTTTGCAACCGATTATGCCGTTCTCGGGCTCAGAACAAGTGCTGGATAGATGCTCAGCCGCCCAACGGTACAAACCCGTTTACAATATAAAAATGTACGCAATTGTAGAAATTAACGGTCAGCAGTTCAAGGCTGAGGAGGGCAAAAGCTCTTCGTAAACCACATCAAGGATGCGGAAGAAGGCAAGGCTGTTGAGTTTGACAAGGTTCTGTTGGTTGATAACAACGGAACAGTCACAGTAGGCGCACCAACTGTTGAGGGCGCAAAGGTAGTAGCTGAGGTGGTAGCTCCTCTCGTAAAAAGGCGACAAGGTTATCGTCTTCAAGATGAAACGTCGTAAGGACTACAGAAAGAAGAACGGTCATCGTACCCACTTCACTCAGGTAGAAATTAAATCAATTAACGCTAACAAGGAGGACTTAAGAATGGCACATAAAAAGGTGTAGGTAGTTCTAAGAACGAGTCGCGAATCAGCTTCAAAGCGTTTTAGGGTGTTAAGATCTGGGGTGTCGAAGATTATCGCTGAGCAACATCATCGTTCGCCAGGCGTGGTAACAAGCACTTCCCAGGCGAGAATGTTGCACGAGGGTAAGGACGACACATTGTATGCACTTGCAGACGGTGTTGTTTACTTCCACAAGGGCAAGTACAACAAGAGTACTGTTTCTGTCCTTTCAGAGGAAGTTTTGCGCTGCTAAGACTGTAAAAGCCAGAAGCTTAAAGCGAGAACAAACAAACAACTATTCCAAACAAACAACATAATCCCAGGGTCTCCTTTTGGAGCCCGGGATTCATGCTTTATTATTTGTACTTTATTCTAAATCGATGTTCCTAAAAGTCTCTTTTAATTTGTTCTAAACTGATAACCTTAGAAACAAGAGTATCTATCTTTGTCCTCTATCTTATTACCACAAATTTCTTTTAAGTCAATCAATCGTTTAATAAAGTTTGAGGGTTAATTCTTTTGTAGGACAATAATGTACTCAATATCATCTACTGTAAAGAGAAGTGGCATTTCGTTGATGAATTTGTTTTCTCTTTTCTCCCTCCAACTATCATATTCTTCTTTTGACCAAAACCATTGACAAAGTTCATTATCATTAAGTTGAGTATGTTCTGGCAAAACTATTCGCCATTCACATTCATCATAGTTAATTTGACTTTTTACCATCATGAACAGACTGATATGGTTTCATCAAACTTATTGCTTGAGTAGATGAGTGATGATATTCTATACTTTGAAGGAAAAGTTTCAAGGTATTATTTGTATACTCTGCAGGCAACACCTTCCCCTTTATGTATCTACCATTAAATGTAACATTTATTTCTGGTGTATGAGATTTTTTGAAATTGTATCAATCTCATGTCTGTTTTCAATCCCAACACTCCTTAATTGAAAGGCTGCTTTTACTGACGATAGAGACGTTACATAATTAACAGGTCCCAATGCTTCTTTATATTTATCTAAAAGCTTGTCTTTTGACAAGCCAATTGCATATTGTCCATACTTTGAGGAATGCTCAAAACTCGCTTTCCTACTGGAATATCACAAAAACATATCATAGGAATACAAGACATAAATCATCTGAGAACTCCTCTCACAATAGGAGAACTTCAAACCTTCTCTCAAAAATATTAATGACAATAGTTTTGATTCTTGGTATAATGAAATAAAGCTGAAGTGTGACTATTCTTCTTTACCATAGTACGTTTAGTCTTATATAAAGCATACTACAAGAGTAAACACCCTAAGTCCTTCCTTAATAGTATGCAATGAAATATATCATTCATACTTTAAAGGGAAGGGACAAAGTATCCTATAATTAGCTTTTTATTTACTTCTCTCGCTCTTCAATATCGATTGCATACGTGAGACCTCATCTGCATGTTCAGCAGCAACATTGTTTTGTTTCGTAAGGGCTGACAGTCATGTCATAAAGCTGTGGAACTGGAAGATTTCCTGTTTCAATCTTTGGTCCCCATTGAATCATCTTTGGTCCATTGCTTGGCTCGATGTACCGATATTGAGCGGTGAGAACTGAAAGAACGTGCGTATTAGATTGTCCAATTACATAGTCGCGTCCTTTCGTGTCAGTACCAAGAAGTGTTTGAAGGTAGTCACGACTATCAGGTGCACTACCCTTTGGGAAGCGAGCACGAACAAGTGAGCCCAATGAAGAAAGAAGGTCTATTTGACTAACAAGTGCTTTAGAGACCATTCCTCCCTTAATCTTACGAGGCCATGAAACAACAAAGGCACAGCTGTTCCACCCTCAAAAGCACTGTACTTATTACCTCGGAATGGTCCTGCAGGACTATGTCCATTAAGTAATTCTTCTGCACGATCTTGGTATCCGTCGTCAACAACTGGTCCATTATCACTGGTAAGAATAACAAGCGTATTATCATCAATCTTTTAGTTCGCGTAGTTTCTTCATTAATTGACCTACGGTCCAATCAAACTGAACAATAGCGTCGCCTCTTACTCCCATTGGATTCTTTCCACGAAAACGCTCGTGAGGAAAGCGAGGAACATGAACATCGTTGGTTGCAAAATACATAAAGAAAGGCTCCTTCTTATGATTTTCAATGAACTTGACAGCATGTGCAAGCATTGAATCAGCAAGATTCTCGTCTTTCAAAGCGCCTTTCCACCACCCTTCATATAGCCAATTCTTCCAATTCCATTAACGATAGACATGTCATGACCATGAAGCGAACGCATATTATAAAGAGTTCAGGATTCTTCCGCCCTGTTGGTTCTCCATCAAAGTTTTTTACGTATGACACTTCTATTGGGTGAGCTGGATCATAGTTTGCAACCGCCCCGTTTTCTATAAAGACACAAGGAACGCGGTCAGCGGTTGCAGCCATAATATAATGATAATCAAACCCGAGGTCACCTAATGACTCTGGTAAGGGTGCATTCCAGTCTTGCTCACCCCTTTATCACCCTAATCCGAGGTGCCCTTTCCTATCGCACAGGTTGCGTAGCCACGACTCTTAAACATATCTGCCATTGTAAATTGATTAGGTTTAATAATCATTCCTGCATTACCTGCAGCTACATCCGTACCTTCTCGACGCCAAGCATATTCACCTGTAAGAAGTGAATAGCGAGATGGTGTACTTGTTGCAGCGACAGCGTGCCCATTCATAAAACGTATGCCTGACTGTGCAAGTCTATTAATATTAGGTGTCTGAACGTTTTTAGCACCATAACCTCTAAATCACCATAGCCAAGATCATCAGCTAATATAATATACATTTGGCTTTATCTGTGGCTGTTCCACGTGTCTGTGCTAAGGCCTCCTGACCAGTTCCGATTGCAGATGACAATAAGGCTATTGTTAAGAGTTTTTGTTCCATTTTATTCTTAGTTTCCGATTAGGTAAATTGTTAGGTATTCGATGTAACTTTAATGAAAACAATATTCATCAGCACTCGCATTCCCAAAGATTTAAGCGACCACAAAGAAAGTAAAAATAATTGAGATAATCAAATTTTTTTCATTGTGTAAATTACCACTATAATTCGCTTTAATTATACTTTTTGAAAATGTTAATATGAACAAAGGTTAAAAACTATACTTATTAACAAAAAGTTTTGTTTTGTCGATAAATATATTATATCTGCACATAATTAATAAAAGTGAAATTAACATCTATAAGAGTAAAATGTTGTAGAAAAACTTGCGATAACAAAAAGACTATCTTTGCTGGTAAAAGAAAGAAAAGGAGGATTTATTATTTTTGAAAGGAAGTTTATTATTTACCGTCTACGACCGGCCTTTATTGGACAAAGGTTCAATAGAAGAGAATGTTCACGATAACAATAACATCTAAAATTTTTGGGCTTATGACGGAGATTTCACTTATAGCATTTGATGCTGACGATACACTGTGGGGTAGTCAGACCTGCTTTTAATACAGTGGAAAAAGTGTACTGTGAGATTCTTGCCCCGTATGCTTCTGCAGATGAGGTGTCCCATGCTCTCCGCGCCACTGAAAAGGCAAACATACCACTTTTTGGTTATGGAAGTAAAGCTTTCATGTTATCATTAATAGAGAATGCGGTCAAGATCAGTCACGGAAAAGTAAAGGGCTATGACATTGGACAGATATTTGAGGTAAGCAAGGATCACTACGACTACCAGGTCATCCTTTTGACGGTGTTAAAACAACATTATCGAAACTGCAGTGACACGGGTAAATATCGAATGATTGTGTTCACAAAGGGAGAATTGCTTGATCAGGAAAATAAGTTTCAACGCTCGGGATTACGTCCCTACTTTGATGATATTGTTATCGTATCGGAAAAGACAGCTGATGCTTATAAGCGTCTTTGTAAACAGTTTGGTGTGAAGGCAAGACAGCTTCTCACAGTTGGAGATACGTATTCTGAGGACATAGCTCCAGTACTAAAGATTGGAGGATGGGCTGTTCACATCCCAAATTATATGGGAGATGAAGACAGGGATTATCTTAATAAAAATTCATCCACATTTATTGAGATTATCCAGATTTGCTGAACTTACAAATTCTTGACTCTAATGCAAGATTAATAGATGAGTAAAGCTTTCCTAACATATATAGTTATACATTTTGTTGAAGTTTACCAATATCTTATAGCATATAGATAAATAAGGCTCTTCCGTTAAATGTGTGGACGCTTTTCGTATTGCTTTTAACGTAAGAGCCGAGGTTGCTCATTAAACAAAAATATGGCTAAGACAGTCAACATTCTATCCTATTATCATCCTCTTTCATTGAAAAACCTTTTCATTTTAAGACTTCGAAAAACTTGTAGATAAGAGTTTGAAAAATTATTACATAATTTCAAAGAAAATATCTATAAATAACGCCAAAAACACATATAGAAGTAGGTATGCAATCAACAGAGAATCAAGTAGTTACTAAAGTAGTAAAATAAAAGGTGCTAATTGGACTTCAAAGGGCGTTAGTAAAGGCTCTTTAAAAGGCACCTTTTGCAAGTCAATTGGGCGTCTTTAGAAACCAAAAAGAGCATGTGTTGGTTTTGAAAGCACATGAAAATAGTTTACAGATTTCAACTAATGAGGGAATAAGTTGTTTGTAGAAGACAGATTGATATCGCAGCTAATTACGTTTATCATATGTTTGTCCCCTTTATAAAACCATCTAAATGAGTAATTATTCCGTTTTTATGGATTAATCTCATTCTATTAACAATCTACGCATTTAACGGAAGAACCATAAAATAAAGTCCTGTCATAATCAGTATGTTGTTTATGGCAGGACTTTTTCTTTATCTTTAAGAATAATTATTCTCTCCTATTCATCTCTTATTTCGATAAACTTTTAGATAATAAGAGATTTTTGAGTCATACACAAGGTAAATACTTTCTCAGCAGTTAAAGTGTACCGACAAAGCAGTCTTTGTTAGCTATATATTCAAACTTCTTCCCGCTGCTTTTCATCAAATGAAGCTTTAAGATGAAATACTATTGGAATACGAGTAACCGTAAACTTCTCCATATCTTCTTCACACTCACCAACTTCTGCATAACAGCCAGAAATCTACTCCTCCACGTTCAGCTTGCAAGCCCATCAGCGTTAGAACACAAGCAGACAAAGCATTACCTAATAATTGAACTGGGTTTTTGATTTTCTCCAAGGCCTCCAACAGCCTTACCAGCATCTGTTGTTACGACGACCTCTGATTTTACATGCTTTGCTTCAACACGTCCTTTTCCTTGATAAATTGCTTTTGTTACTACCATAATAATTTGTTTTTAATTTTGTTATTAATATTAGTTTATAGATAATTTCATGTTAAGAATATAATATGGCAAATATAATATATAAAGTTGAAAAAGCAACTAAAAACGAAAAATTACTATTAACTATATAAATAACATATAAAAAGTGACATTGAGATTATATAAAAACATTTTGTATGCCTCAATAAATGCTACATAATATGATGATGATTGGAAAACATTATGTACTTTTTGTAAAACAGAACTTTATACTAAGAAAGAAGATTACTCTTCATTTATGTTGAAGTTATAAATATCAAAAACTTAAATCATGAATAAACTTGCAACACTTTTCTTTGCAATGCTACTATGCTGTAGCCTCTATGCTCAACGTCTCTATGTTGGCACTATATAACATTCGTTACAACAACCCAAATGATGAAAAAGAGAGGTAATGCGTGGACACAGCGTTGTTCACATCTATGTGACTTTATCAATTTTGAACAGCCTGAAATATTTGGAACACAGGAAGTACTCGTTGATCAACTACATGATCTTATAAAGGGATTAGATGGCTATGATTATATTGGCATGGGTCGCGATGATGGTAAAGAAAAAGGAGAATATGCTGCAATCTTTTATAAGAAAGAGCAACTTAGATTATTAGAAAGCGGTAATTTTTGGCTTTCAACGACTCCTGAAAAAGCTTCTTTGGGATGGGATGCTGCTTGTATTCGTATATGTACATGGGGTAAATTCCAAGATATATCAACGGGAGTGCAGTTTCTTTTCTTCAACACTCACATGGATCACGTAGGGGTTATAGCACGAAGAGAGAGTGCTCAACTTATTCTGAAGCAAATTAAACAGCTTGCTAAAGGGTTACCTACTATTCTAACCGGTGACTTTTAATGTAGATGAAACCGACGAGGTTTATCAAATTTTCTCTCACTCAGGAGTATTACGTGATTGTTATACTAACGCTCTACAACGTATGGCTCCCACAGGGACATGGAATGACTTTATGCAGGATAGTCGTAGTAAAGCACGCATTGATCATATCTTTGTTACTTCAGATTTTAATATTCCACATTATGCCATCTTTACAAATAGCTATTGGCTTGGTAAGTCACGTCGTAATATCTCTGATCATTATCCTGTCATGGTTAAACACTATATTCGCAAGACAAAACTAAAACAAAAATAATAAGAGATTTCCTTTTATATCAATTTAATACAGAGTAATATAGTCTTTTATTGTATTGCTGAACACAATATAGACTAATATAATAGATGAAACACAGTTTGTGTTATCACGTATACACTGCTATTTATCTTTATAAATTCACTTATTACAATCAAATAAAAAATCTATTAAAGATAAGTCTTAAAGTAACATCCTTTCACCATCAAAATAGATATAGTAACAAGAAGCTACCCTAATTAAATACCTTTCAAATCTCCTTTGATTGCCATAAGTATTTTATGAGGGAATAGACGAAAAGACAGAAGCTCTAATTTCTCGAGGTGAGAAAACGGTAAAAACGATAGTAAAAGTTGCAATTTTCTGTAGGTGGTAACAAAAATATTGAACTTTTAAACTTAAATCTACGATTATGACCATGAAATCCAAAGTTGCCACCAAACCATACAACATCCATAAACTGATTCATTGCTTTCAAAGAATCCTTATCATAAGATAATGGTGATAGTGCATATTTTTCATCCATACCCAAAATATTTACCAATATCAACTGTACAACATCAAAAGCTTTTCTAAAATCTAATGCGTCTAACCAAGCGAAGAATTTCTTCTTATCAATAAGATTATAATGTGTTTTCAATAGAACAGCAACATCAGAGAACTGACGTAATCCAACTCCCAACTCTATAAGATGATGGTAAAGATGAAGAAAAGTATACAATACATTTAAAGTTGGTTCCAACGTTGGAACCAAACACCCATCAACTTCAACAATGGTAGGAGAAGATGAACGAAATATTTCATCCCATATTTTCTGAGATTTACTGCTTGCGAACTTCATCAAGCAATGATGTAACTCTAAAATAATAGAGTTATGAACTAACTCATAGTGTTGCTCTGATGGCTTTCCCTCTGTATGAATACCCCAAGTATTTGCCATTGCTGATATAACCTTAGGAAGATTTGTTTCATTACAATAGAAATCAATATCCCCTGGGGTACGAACAAGAGGATTAGGATAATATCGTCCTATAGTCTGCCCTTTAACAACAATAGATTCTATACCATTATCAACAAATAGCTTACACAATAAAAGTAACTCTGAATTAACAGCCTTATTAGAAGCTATTATCCTACCCTGCACTGCTAACACCTTCATAACATCTTCTCGGTCTAAACTAACGTTATTCCGAATCAAGCTGTTAGCAACCATTCCTAACACAGCCTGCTTTGAAGCCAACTCATAGACTGAAAGAAACTCAGAATGACTCAAAGTTAATTCCAGAGGAGTTTGCCATAGTTCACTTCTCAGAAGTTTTAAAAAGTTAGAATAAGAAGTTGACAGAAGCTGAGCCATATATAATATAGGATTATTTGTCGAGTACAGAGTATTTACTATTATTACTTACGTACTCTGGTACAATTTCTTTCATTTTTTCAACAATAGCCATATCATTATAGGTATGACTCAATTCGATAAGCTCTTCTATCTGTTTTTTTACTTCATTAAAATCATATTCACGTACCTCTGCAATACGAATCTTCTCGTGGAAGCTTGGAAGTGTATTTTCAGTTGTACTCAACACCTCCTCATATAGCTTCTCACCAGCACGTAAGCCTGTATATTTAATTTCAATATTCTTAGCACCAGAAAGCTTAATCATTCGTTTAGCAAGATCAGCTATTCGGACAGGTTTACCCATATCGAATACGAAGATTTCTCCTCCATACCATGTGTACCAGCTTCAAGCACTAATTTACATGCTTCAGGAATCAACATAAAGAATCGAATGATATTAGGATCAGTAACAGTAACTGGGCCACCAGCCTTTATCTGCTTCTCAAACAAAGGGATAACAGAACCATTTGAACCTAAAACATTACCAAAACGTGTAGTAACAAATTGTGTTGCAGATTTACCATCTGCATGCTCGTTAATCATTTTATTAAGACTCTGACAATATATCTCACAGATACGCTTTGAACAACCCATCACATTCGTTGGGTTCACAGCCTTATCTGTTGAAACCATAACAAACTTCTTAACACCATACTTAACACTGAGGTCTGCAATAACCTTCGTACCCCAAACATTATTCTGTATACTTTCTGATGGGTTGTTTTCCATCATCGGCACATGCTTATAAGCAGCAGCATGGAACACATAATCAGGCTTGTAAGTTTGGAAAATCTTTTCCATTCTCTCATAATTAGAGATACTTGCAACAATAGTATGTGCCTTAATATCTGGCCACTCAAATTGCATCATCAAGCGAATGTTATGCTGAGGGGTCTCTGCTTGGTCAATAAGAATAAGCTCCGCAGGCTTATATATAGCAATCTGGCGTACCATCTCAGAACCAATACTACCAGCAGAACCTGTAATCATAATTTTCTTATCACGTAACAGATTGCCTATTGAATCCATATCAACATTAATCTGATCACGTGGGAGTAAGTCCTCGATACTAATTTCTTTGAGCTGTACCGCAGTATAATCGTCACCCTGACTCCACTCTTCTCTGTAGAACTCATGAAAATCTGTACACCAAGACTCAAAAAAGTATATCTTGCAGTTCTATATCATTACGAAAACGTTCATTTTGTAATGGAGATACTAAAACAGCCTTAATTTTCAATGATTTGATACGTTCTGCAAGGTTGTCATCAACAAGATAAATATTCTCACCCATGAGTAATCTTCCACTAATAGCTGGATCGTGAGCAATAAATCCTTTCAAAAAGAAACTTTCGTGGTTTATCGGTTCTAATGCTTTTTGCAAGACCTACACCACCATCTTTTTACACCATAGATAAGTGTACGAATTCCTTTATCTGTATTAAATAACACATCATAAAGAGACTTTGTCAATATGCGGAAAGCCATCATACCAATGGTTGCTACAAGATACATTGCTGCAATCTGTCGCCCCTGAAGACGAACAAATTCAAGGTTCCAATGGTAAACAACATAATGCATTGCCTCTGCAATAACAAGCGAGAGCACATTGCTAATACTACTCGCTGCAAGTCAACAAAGGAAGAGTAACGAATAATTCCAGAATATGTACGGAAAATTTTAAAACCAATAAGGTTAAAAATCATGTACATAAAGATTGTTTTAGTCAGCAACACTATGTGCTGAGGAGATACTGCACCATGATAATACAGCCAGAAGACAAAAGATACCCTGATAGATAACAGATAACAATGTCTATAGCTAAAATGACCCAATATGGTAGTGCATTCTTTGAAAGATACCAATTCAACAACTTGTCAAATACTTTCATAATCTCTTTAAATAGTTTACAGGTGATTGCTCATTATAGATAATGAACGTTTATCGTTCTCTCTTAGTAGAAAATTAATTTTATGATGCAAATATACTCAAAAATAATTAAATGATATACATCAATCTCGTTTTATTTAATTTAATTAATCTAAAAATAATAGTTGTAGTTACCTTACATCCATCTGAATATGATAAAGTCCAGCATAAAGGTTTGGCTGATGAGTAAAGGTTACAACAACTTCACGTTCATCATAATTCATTGATTTCATCTTTGGCTCAAGAATAAAATTTCCATCTGTGCCTTTATAATCCATACCACCAAGAGTTTTATAACCTGCATTGACAGCTTCTTGAGCAATAAGATACATTTCTTCCTCAGACCACGTAAAGATATTAATACGCTCTATCAGGAGATTACCTCCTACAATTGTTCCAAAATAACCTATTTGTCTTGGCTTATTACCTGTAACCTTATCCTTACTATTCTGTACATCATAAATCATGTTATGATGAAAATTACTTCCTTCTGTGCACCAAATCCATCAATTGTTGTGAAGAGTTTAAAAGAAAATTATGACTAATATTAGTTAAAGCATCTACACTCTTCAATCTTTCATTCTCTCTGCTAAAAAGACTATGCAGATAAGCAAAGTTAAATCTACCCTTCTGTGGCAAACTTATATCTGAAGATTCCACTCCTTAGTATTTCCTGTCTTTTCCTTTAGAACTATCTGGGTACTTTTATGTTAGCAAGATATTTATCTTCCTTAATCGTTTGCTTGTCAGCATGTTCTTTTACCTTATTATTAACAGACTTGCCATGATCGTTCTTTATTGAATAATCATGTGTAGGCAGAAGCTCTTTAGTATCCTTTGAGAGATGGTTATTTACTTTCTTAGCGTTTTTTATCTCTACTTTATTTTTAGGCTCTGTATTTCCTCTTGCTTTATAAATACTCTTTGATTGAGCCATTATCAAAGCCTCGTCTTGACGATAACGTTCACAGAACTCATCCTCATTAGTGTTTTTATCAATATAATGATCCTTACCACCTTTTATCTCATTAACTTTGGTACCATTACGCCAAACCGTAGTGTATTCTAAACGCCCACTCTCTGTGTATGTATAACAAGGGCCGTCAAGCAATCCATTACGGTAAGATAATTTCATACCAATATTACCACTTGGAAAGAAAGACAAAGCACGACCATTGGCTTTACCATTCTTATATTGTAATACAGACTCTACTCTACCCGACTTATGAAATGTTCTACACACTCCATTTAAAACCGTGTTTCGGTCATTCTGCTTGTTTATACTTATATAATGTTTTTCAGCCTGAAGTTGTCCCGTGATATAATAATCATAAAACATCTTCTGACCTTTATCATCAACCGCTAAAACTCTATAATAGGCAGCTTTATCAGGACTATTGACTCCTTGCCACTGACTATCATAGAAAAAAGCTCCGTGAGGAATATAACTACGTGCTACACGTTGAGCAGTAGCCACTGTAAATAAGGTACCCTACAAGTAATATAAAAGTACAAACGTTTCATATATAAATCTCTAATTCATTTGCAAATATACACCATCAACACAAGAATTTTCTTCTGTTTTTCTTTAAATATCAGGGTCTATTTCAAAACAAAGTATTATCTTTGTCACAACATAAAACTTTAACTGAAAATCGATTAACTATGCCTGAAGAAAGAAAGACTATCAATGACTTTAAGCAGCTAATTCATCTTCTTAAAGAAAGGAAGATTTGTAAGCGAACAGTAGTTGTTTGGCCTGAAGACAGCCATACACAGGAAGCCGTTTGTAAAGCTGTACATGATGGGTTTATAGAGCCTATATTAGTATGCTCTAAAGAAACTATGGAAGACTATGCTAAGAAAAATGCTTTTCAATCTATTCTTGCGGAATCACCAGAAGATGCAGCACGTAAAGCTGTTGAAATAGTTAGAAGAGGTGATGCCGACATTGTAATGAAAGGCTTTCTTAACACAGACGTTCTTTTACGTGCCATACTTGATAAAAAGTTGGAATCTTACCAAAAGATACTGTATTAACGCATATTACCGCAGCTAAGTTGCCAGAGTATTCTAAATTACTTTTCTTTACTGATGCTGCAGTTATACCAGCTCCAAATGATAAACAGCGAAGATCGCAGGTAAAATATATTGTAGATTTCTGTCATGCCTTTGAAATCGAATGTCCTAAAATCGCTCTTATTCATTGTTCTGAGAAAGTTGACGAACGTCACTTCCCATATACAGTATCATACAGAGAACTGAAAGAAGAAGCTGAAACAGGTGCCTTTGGTAAATGCATAATAGACGGACCATTAGATTTGATAACCTCTTGCTCAATTGAAGCAATGAAAATCAAACAAATAAACTCTTCTATTAATGGAGAAGCTGATGCATTAATTTTTCCCTGATATCGAAGCTGGTAATTTGTTTTATAAAACTGTTACATTGTTTTCTGTCATGCAGAAACAGCTGCTATCCTTCAAGGAACCATGGCGCCAGTAGTACTCTCGAGTCGTGGTGACACGATTGAATCTAAGTACTATAGTCTTGCACTTGCAAGTCTAATCTCCAGATAGTATATATATATTAAGGTATATAAATAGAACATTATGGCGTACAAGATTTTAGCTATTAACCCTGGATCAACATCAACCAAGATATCACTTGCCAATGATGATCGAGCCAGTCTTTGTTGCTGATATTGCACACTCCAGAGAAGAACTGAGTAAGTTCAAGCGTGTATCCGATCAATATCATTTTCGTAAACAAGTTGTTATTGAGGAATTAAAGAATAGAAATATCCCTCTGGAGTTTGATGCTGTTATCGGACGTGGTGGACTTGCAAAACCAGTATCAAGTGGTGTGTTTACAATCACGGAACAGATGATAATTGATCAGCAAAGAGCTATTCACCAACATGCGTGTGACCTTGGCTGTATGATTGCTGATGAAATTGCACGTGACATTCCAGGATGTAAGAGTTTTATAGCTGACCCTGGCGTGGTAGATGAAATGGAACCAGAAGCACGATTGTCAGGTTCTCCTCTCATGCCACGTATGTGTATTTGGCATGCTCTTAAACCAAAAAGCAATTGGTAGACGATTTGCCAAAGATATGGGGACAACTTATGAAAAACTTAACTTAATTATATGTCATTTGGGAGGTGGAATCTCTATTGCAGCCCATTCACAAGGAAGGGCAATTGATGCTAATAATGCATTAGATGGCGAGGGCCCATTCTCACCAGAACGTGCTGGTTCGTTACCAGCTGCTGACTTAATTCGTCTTTGCTTTAGCGGCAAATATACAGAAGACCAGTTATTAAAGAGAGTAAGTGGCCAGGCTGGCCTCATTGCGCATCTTGGAACAAATGATCTCAAGGAGATAATAAACTGGATTAATGCGGGTGACAAACATGCTGAACTCGTTGTATCAGCTATGATATGGCATATTGCCAAGAACATTGCTGCAGAAGGAGCTGTGCTATGTGGAAACATTGATGCAATTCTTCTTACAGGGTGGTATGGCTAAAGATCTGACTATATCATTAGAACGTCTCAAGCAAACGCCTTTCTTATCTCGCACCAATTCATGTCTATCCGGGTCAAGATGAAATGCAGGCATTGACAGAAAATGCACTGGCTGTTCTTCGAGGTGAACGTGAGGCACAGGAGTATTAAGACTTCTAAAAACTACTATCAAGAATCCTAAACAATTAATACATAGTTTATAAATTAAAACTAGAACTTATGAAGGTACATGAATACCAAGCAAAGAAATTCTTTGCAAGTTATGGGCTTCCAGTAGACCGCAATATTATTTGCCGTACTCCTGATGAAGCTGTTGAAGCCTACAAGCAATTAGGTATTGAGAAAGCCGTAGTAAAGGCTCAGGTTCACACAGGCGGCCGTGGTAAGGCTGGTGGTGTAAAACTTGGCAGTAATGAGGCTGAGATTCGTCAGCATGCAGAAGCTATTTTGGGTATGGATATCAAGGGTTTCATTGTAGACAGAGTACTTGTCAGCGAGGCTGTTGACATTGCATCAGAATACTATATGAGTATCCTTGTTGACCGTAAGTCAAAATGTCCTATGTTGATGCTGAGCCGTGCAGGTGGTATGGACATCGAGCAGGTTGCAAAGGAAACACCAGAGAAGATCGAGAAAGATTGTCATTGACCCAGTTACTGGTATGAGTGACTATCTTGCACGTGAAAAGCAGCCTTCAAACTTTTCGATGACATGGCACAGGTAAAACAGGCTGTACCAATCTTCAAGAATATTTATAAACTCTTTACAGAGAAGGATGCCTCATTAGCTGAAATCAACCCATTAGTCATGTTGAAGGATGGTTCTTTGAAGGCTATTGACGCCAAGATGACCTTCGACGACAATGCTCTTTTCCGTCATCCAGATGTAGCAGAACTTTTTGAACCGACAGAGGAAGAACGCAAGGAGCATGATGCTAAGGACAAGGGATTTAGCTATGTGAATCTTGGTGGAAGTATTGGCTGTATGGTAAATGGTGCTGGTCTTGCAATGGCAACCATGGATATGATTAAACTATATGGTGGTGAACCAGCTAACTTCCTCGACATTGGTGGTAGCTCTAACCCTGAGAAGATTGTTGAAGCTATGAAACTTCTTTTGAGCGATAAGCACGTAAAGGTAGTGTTAATCAATATCTTCGGTGGTATTACCCGCTGTGATGATGTTGCTAAACGGACTCTTGGAAGCATTCAAGGTTATCAGAACAGATATCCCAATTGTCATCCGCTTAACAGGAACCAATGAGGCAGAAGGTAGAGCTATCCTTGAAGGAACCCACTTCACTGTCGGTACAAGTATGGCAGATGCTGGACATAAAGCTGTAGAACTGAGCAAAAAACTTTAAAACACAGGCGTTATGAGTATTCTAATCAATAAAGATACAAAGTTAATCGTACAGGGTATTACAGGACGTGATGGTAGTTTCCACGCTTCAAAGATGAAGGAATATGGTACCAACGTGGTTGGTGGAACATCTCCTGGCAAGGCTGGTCAGGAAGTATGTGGCATCCCTGTATTCAACACAGTAAAAGATGCTGTTGCAGCAACTGGTGCCAACGCATCTATTATCTTTGTCCCTGCCCCATTCGCAAAAGACGCAATGCTTGAAGCAATTGATGGTGGCGTGAAACTCGTCATTTGTATCACTGAAGGCGTGCCAACACTCGATGCAGTTGCAGCACAACGTTACGCTAAGATTAAGGGTGTAAAGGTAATTGGTCCAAACTGTCCAGGACTTATTTCTCCAGAGGAGAGCATGGCTGGTATTATGCCAACTAATATCTTCAAGAAGGGACATACGGGTGTTATCAGCCGTAGTGGTACACTGACCTATGAGGTTGTTTATAACCTCACACAAGCAGGTTTAGGACAATCAACAGCAGTTGGTGTTGGTGGCGATCCAGTCGTTGGACTTTATTTCGAGGAACTTCTCCGTATGTTCCAGGATGACCCAGAGACAGACAGTATTGCACTCATTGGAGAGATTGGCGGTGATGCTGAAGAGCGTGCAGCTAAGTTTATTAAGAGAGAACGTTACAAAGCCTGTAGCTGTATTCATCTCTGGTCAGCAGGCTCCTCCGGGCAAACAGATGGGGACACGCTGGTGCTATCATCTCAAGTGGCTCAGGTTCTGCAAGCGAAAAGATTGCAGCTTTTGAGGCTGTAGGTGTACCTGTTGCACGTGAGACAAGTGAAATACCAGAGCTCCTTAAGAAGCAATTAAAGAAGTAAAAGGCTTGGTATTTAAACCATTTTCTATAATGTTTAGAGGAATATCCTTAGTGGATATTCCTCTATTTTATTTCTGACACGCTTATTTATTTTACATGCTTGAAAAGCTTTTGCGCAAATATAGCCAGATATTCTCTCCAGTTACGCCAAGTATGACCGCCTTTTGTCTTAAGATAAGCGTATTTATAAGATTCTTTATCCAATGCAGCACGAAGCTTTTCATCGTCGTGTGAGAGAAAATCATCTTTACCAATACCTATCCATATAAGCTTAGGAGACTTCTTACACAGCGTCTTAAACTTCTCATCAATGTTCTTATAAATAGGAGAAAGACTATCACCCTCCTTTGCCATTTGACTAAATGCCGCAGAAAATAAGCCAATATAATCAAAAGTATCAGGATTATTTAATGCAGTATAAATCGAATGAAAACCACCCATAGAAAGTCCTGCAATTGCTCTATTTGCCTTATCTTTTTTCACACGATAAGCCTTTTCTACAAACTGAATGATATCTGGAAAGGCCTTTTCAAAGTTTCCATCCATTGTTTTAGGGTATCGCATTGAAGCAGTAACAAATCCGCGAGAACCCTCACCCGGTGCTGCTTCCTGCGAAATATTACCATTTGGCATTACCACAACCATTGGCTCTGCTTTCCCCTCAGCAATAAGATTATCCAGAATTTGTGTGGCACGACCCAATTCTTCCCATGCATTCTCATCACCTCCCATGCCATGAAGCAAATAAAGAACAGGATAGTTTCGCTTGCTTGTTTCGTAACCTGCTGGCGTATAAACCGTCATACGACGTTTAAGCCCTGCCGTTGGACTATCATACCATACCTTTCTTACCGTTCCATGGGGTACATTCTTTACGGCATACAAGCCATCTACACCGCCGCCAACAAGCGCAACACTATATGTATTACCAATATCACGTACCGTATATATATTCTTTGGATCGATTATCTTTACACCATCAACAATGATATTATAACTATAAAACTCAGGCTTCAAAGGTGCAGTTGTCAGTGTCCACCATCCATTTGTATCCTTATTCATCAACTGTGGACTCAATCACCATCTGCATACTTATCTGGAGTTTCTTTCCTGCATAGAAAATTACCTGTAAGTTCAACCTTCTTTGCATTTGGTGCAAAAAGACTGATAGTTAAAGTATTATCAGCATTTACCACAGGAGAAACAATCTCGTCATCTTTTCCAATTAAGAACCTCCTGAGCTGCTACTAATGAAATGCTTGTAAGGCAAGCAAAAAAACAGAATAAAACCTTTTCATGATTTCGTATTTTAATTTATATCATTAACTTAATTTTTAATCTATGCACAATCTATATTCAAAAGTGTAAACACATATTCAATTATGATTATATACTTTGTAGAGTCCGAAAAACATTATTATCAATGCGTAAAAAGGTGTCAGATAAAAATGAAAAATATCTCCTCCACTTTTATAAATATCTTTTATTATTTACCACTTATAATCAGTAAATTCAAAGTTGTTTTTATAACTCAATCAGCTTATATTTTTTGAAACTTCTCTACTCATTAGGCAAAGGTAAATAAAAATCATATAAATTCAAATACATAAACACTAAAAGCCAAAGTGCAATTAAAGAACAACTACGCATTTCATATTATATATATATACACTTTTGCTTTAAGTCTATTTCTTGTTATCTAATTAGCATATATTTAGATGCTAATGAGATTTTCAGTTAACAACAGGTTGACTCTACTACTATAGAGAATTTCAATGTATTTAGTGCTTCGCACCATTGGTGCAGAGCCTTAGCACTAATGGTGTTAACCATCAACACGATGTGTACTGAGTAACCACACCCAAATAAAGGTGGGAAGATAGATGCATCAAGAATGTTATAATGAAGATTGAAAGCAGTTAAAGCCTAACTACAACACAAACAAGAAACACTCTTTATTTCTATATTTATAAAATGAAGGTAGTTACTTTTTAGCCCAAATCTCTAAGTTTGCAATGTAAATTGCAATAAATAGAATATAAAATAACGTCTTATTGTTAAAAACCTTAATTATAAATTTATAATTATAACCATTGTCAGTACATTATCTTATCACTTATAATTTTAATTAGAAGAAAAACATAGTGAATAATTTTTCCATTGGAAATTTGGCAGAAACTAAAAATATACTTATCTTTGCAACGTTTTCCTTAGGAAACAAAAATAAATATTAACAAAGCCGATTGGTAATAGAACCTCAGTAAAATAAAAGATTACATATATAAAGATGAAAACGTACAGCAACACTTGTAGCTATTATGGCATTAACACTGACTGCTTGTAAGGCAGATAACAGTCCTAAAAAGCAGGATAACAGTGCAATGACAACAGAACAAACAGAAGTAAATAATCAAAATGAAGGAAAGGAAACTAAGATGAATGTAACAGAAATGAATTCAGATATGTTCCAGCAGAAGGTTATGGATTACAAGAAGAATCCAAAAACTTGGAACTTTAAGGGTGATAAGCCTGCTATTATTGATTTTTATGCAACATGGTGTGGCCCATGTAAAGCGACAGCACCAGTACTTGAGGAAGTAGCGAATGATTACGCAGGACAGATTGACGTTTATAAGGTTGATGTTGACAAGCAGCGTGAGTTGGCAGCCCTCTTTGGTATTCGTTCAATTCCATCAATCCTCTTTATCCCTAAGACAGGTGAACCTACAATGCAAAATGGAGCTATGAATAAGGCTCAGTTTGAGGAGGTTATTAAGTCTGTCTTGTTGAAGTAAGAACTTATAATGGATAATCATTGTATCAGTAAGATTCGCGAAATATTTCGTGTCATCACTGCTTTTGAATGTGGATTACAACAGCAGATAGGCTTAAATATCAATGAAGCAATGCTATTGTGTCTACTCTCAGAGAGTGAGAATCCTATGTTGGCTGGCGAAATAGCTGAAGAGATGGGATTGACACGTTCAAATGCCTCAAAGGTAATCGCTTCATTGGAACAAGCTTCGCTTATTCGCCGACGTGCTTGTTCGGAGGATGGACGTTGCCAAAGGTTTCACATTACAAAGCATGGTTTAGAGAAATTAGACCATTTTCATTGTGACTCCATAGCAGTACCAGAGGAGTTAAAAGACATAATATAAGATATATCGCTATCTTTCTGAACAAAAGTAAAGCTAAAATAAATATAGGGACGTATAGAGCGTGAGTAGCCAATTGGCATTTTATAAACTCGCAAGCTATACGTCCCTATTTATATCTATAATCTTAAGATACCAACTCTTTTGAATCCAAGAGAGTTACTTCGCCTTTAATATTTGCTCAATACCTTGTTCTCTATGCTTTATGCGTACCTCAATTCCATATTTCTCATTGAGATGTTCAGCAAGATGCTGCGCACTGTAAACAGAGCGATGTTGTCCACCTGTACAACCAAATGAGAACATTAAATCTGTAAAACCACGTTGCATATAACGTTCTACATGATGCTCAGCCAAGTCATACACAGGCTTCAAGAACTCAAGAATCTCACCATCATCTTCAAGAAAGCGGATGACAGGCTCATCTAAGCCCGTTATCTTCTTATAAGGTTCGTATCGACCTGGGTTATGTGTACTTCTACAGTCAAAGACATAACCGCCACCATTACCAGATGTGTCTTCAGGAATTCCTTTTTTAAAAGAGAAACTAAAAACACGCACCACCAACGGACCTTTACCATCATATTTAGAGAAAGTTGCAGGACCATCTAATGGATTAGCCTTTATAAATATCTTTCTCTGCTATTTTAAGCCCATCTGTTCTGTTAGCTGCAGGCTTCTCAATATGCGCAAACTGTGGTAACAATGTGAGTCGCTTCAACATATCCATCATGTATGGATATGGGAAGACATCATCACCTAATGCCAAGAGATCACGCAGATTTTGTATAGCAGGAGGAATAGAATCAATAAAATGCTTCTTACGTTCAAAGTAACCACGGAATCCATAAGCACCTAAAACTTGCAATGTACGGAAGAGAACAAACAATGACAAGCGGTTGACAAAATGACGTTTAGAAGGTACCTCCGTATAATTCTTAAGGCTCTGATAGTATTCAAATACCAATTCACGACGCAATTTGAAAGAATACTTTGCGCTTGCTTGCCATAAGAACGAAGCAAGGTCATAATAGAAAGGACCTTTTCTTCCACCTTGGAAATCAATAAAATATGGCTTCCCTTCCTTATCTAACATGATATTTCGTGCTTGGAAATCACGATAAAGGAAGGAATCCATCTGCTCTGACGTCAGGTCTTTTGCAAACATACGGAAGTTTGCTTCGAGCTTCAATTCATGGAAGTCGAGTTCGGTTGCTTTGAGGAAGCAGTACTTAAAATAGTTCAAATCAAAGAGTACACTCTCTTGATTGAATTCTGGTTGTGGGTAACAATTAGAAAAATCAAGTTCTCTTGCGCCGCGCAACTGAATATTTGGCAATTCTCTTATAGCATTACGCAATAGCTTTTGCTCAGCAAGATTATATCGTCCACCAGCCTCACGTCCACCCCGTATGGCATCAAAGAGCGATGTATTACCAAGGTCTGATTGTAGATAACACGACTCATCAGCAGACACAGCTAAGATCTGTGGTACTGGTAAACGTCTTTTCTCAAAATGTTTAGCAAGATAGATAAAGGCATGATTTTCATCACGACTTGTTCCGATAACACCAATGACAGTATCACCCTCTTCATCAAACATTCGGTAATACTGACGGTTACTACCTGCTCCTGCTAACTTTTCTACGTTTGAAGGGTTACTACCCTTCCAATTCTTATATAGTTCTAATAGTTGCTCCATAATTCATTTACTATGTAGATGCTTCGAAAACTACCGTAACACCTTCACTTTCTTCTACATAATGAAACATAAGAAATCACAACTTCACATGAAGAAAGCTGCAAAAAGTATATGTAAAGGTTAGTCGTCTTGCTCCTCAAGCTTTTTCTTTATATCTTCAGCTTGTTTCTCACCACGCTTCTTGTGGTCATACTGACGTAGTAAGCCATCTACCAACAGTAGAAGTGCAAGGACACCACCAGTAATAAGCCATGACCTTGTAATATAATATATGCCCCCAATAACGATGAAGAGCACAGCAAATTCTTTCCAGTTAATCAATTGTTTCATGCTACAAAGTTAACGAAAAGATTACAGATAAGGAATGAAAACTGTGAGTTTTTATTTTTAATTATTCTTATCTTGATTAATTTCTGACTGTCATGATATTGCTGTCTCATCATCAAATATATTTATTTTTGTAGAATAAGTCTTTTCAAAGTGGCTTTCTTATAAAAACACTTATATTTATTTGTATTAAAGGGCTGGCGTCTGAAAGAAATATACTATCTTTGTATTTTAATGATAAAAGAGCAAGATAACATAGATAAGATGACAGACGCAAAGATAATTAATGACCCTGTTTTCGGATTTATAAAGGTGCCACGTGGACTGTTACTTGACATAGTACGTCACCCACTTATGCAGCGATTAACACGTATCAAGCAATTAGGATTGACACAAGAGGTTTATCCAGGTGCACAACACACACGCTTTCAACATTCTTTAGGGGCCTTTCATCTTATGAGTGAGGCACTAATATCGCTACAACAAAAGGGTGTGTTTGTCTTTGATAGTGAGGCTGAAGCGGTACAAGCAGCCATCCTAATGCATGATATTGGCCATGCTCCTTTTTCACATGTGCTGGAGAACACACTGATTAGTGGTATTACACATGAAGAAATATCGCTGATGATGATGGATCGTATCAACCAAGACATGCATGGTGCACTTAACCTTGCGATTAGTATCTTTAAGGATGAATACCCCAAGTCCTACCTTCATCAGCTAATTTCCAGCCAACTTGATATGGATGAAAGCTTGACTATCTCCGTCGAGATAGTTTCTTTACGGGAGTAACAGAAGGTAATATTGGATCGCACGTATTATCAAGATGCTTAACGTTGTCGATGATGCTTTGGTTGTCGAGTCGAATGGAATTTATTCTATCGAGAATTATCTTACCTCACGCCGTCTTATGTATTGGCAGGTATATTTGCACAAAACAACCGTTGGCTGTGAGAATGTTCTTATCAATGCTTTACATAGAGCTAAACAATTAGCAAAAGAAGGAGTTGAGCTTTTTGCTTCGCCTGCTCTTCGTTACTTCCTTTACAAGGATATAACAGCTGAAACTTTCCACACAGACGACAAGGCATTAGATAATTATATAGCATTGGATGACAACGATATATGGAGTGCTATTAAAGTATGGCAACAACATGAAGATAAGATACTTTCACTCCTATCTTCAAACATGATCAATCGAAAAATCTTCAAAGTAGAGGTGCGAGAAAAGGAACCTACAACAGAGGAAATCAACCAACTTAAACAGCAGATTTCTGAACGATATGAGATAAGTTTCGCTGAATGTGATTACCTCATTGGAGTAAATCGGGTACAGAAAGATATGTACAATCCTTTCGATGACCATATTAGCATTCTGTACAAAGATGGAACATTGAAAGATATAACTGAAGCATCAGAGATTTTGAACATTGAATTGCTCTCGAAAAAAATATGCAAATATTACCTATCTTATCAACGTTTCTAATAAAAATCTCTATCTTTGCACAAATATAAACAATAAAAGGCAATATAAATGGAATTCTCTGCGAAACAAATATCGCAATTTATACAAGGTCGTATTGAAGGTGACGAAAACGTAACCATTAATACCTTCGCCAAGATTGAAGAAGGTAAGAAGGAGCAATCTCTTTTCTTGCAAACCCTAAATATATACACTATCTCTTTGAAACAGAGTCAAGCATCGTTCTTATTGATGAAGACATTCAACTGGATAAGGAAGTAAAGCCTACTCTTATCCGTGTGAAGAATGCACGTGATTGTGTTGCTAAGTTGTTGCAACTTTATGAAAGTATGAAACCTAAGAAGCAGGGTATAGACTCGCTTGCTTTTTGTTCTTCTAAAAGCAACAATTGGTGAGGATGTGTATATTGGTGCATTCGCATATATTGGTGATGGTGTAACCTTGGGGGATGGCTGTCAGATCTATCCTCATGCAACAATCATGGATGGTGTGCAGCTGGGAAATAATTGTATTGTCTATCCAAATGCAAGCATTTATCATGGTTGTAAGATTGGTAACAATGTTATTCTCCATTCTGGCTGTGTAATTGGTGCGGATGGCTTTGGCTTTGCACCTAATCCAGAAACTAATAGCTACGATAAAATACCTCAAATCGGTATTGTTACGATAGAAGATGACGTAGAGATTGGTGCCAACACTTGTATTGACCGCTCAACTATGGGCAGCACATACGTTCGTAAGGGAGTAAAACTTGACAACCTTGTGCAAATAGCACACAACAACGATATTGGTGAGAATACAGTGATGTCTGCTCAGGTAGGTATTGCTGGTTCAACTAAGGTTGGACAATGGTGTATGTTTGGTGGTCAGGTGGGTATCGCTGGTCATATCACTATCGGTGACAAGGTATTCCTCGGTGCACAGTCTGGGGTGCCTGGTAGCTTAAAGAGTAATCAGCAACTCATTGGAACTCCTCCAATGGAGCAGCGTCCATACTTTAAGTCACAGGCAATCTTCCAACGTTTGCCAGAGATGTACAAGCAGTTGAATGCACTGCAGAAAGAAATTGAAGAATTGAAAAAGAACAAATAACATACATGGAAACAGTTAAGCAGAAAACTTTAAAGGGAGTTTTTCCCTCTTCGGAAAGGGACTTCATACAGGATTGAGTCTTACTGTAACATTCAACCCTGCCCCAGAAAATACTGGCTATAAGATACAAAGAATTGATCTTGATGGACAGCCTATTATTGATGCTGTTGCTGAAAACGTTGTTGATACGCAGCGCGGAACTGTATTGGCTAAGGGTGAGGCACGTGTTAGTACGATTGAACATGGTATGTCTGCCCTCTATGCAATGGGTATTGATAACTGTCTTATACAGATTAATGGTCCAGAGTTCCCTATTCTCGATGGCTCTGCAACGATGTATGTTGATAAAATCAACGAGGTAGGTATCGTTGATCAGAATGCTCCAAAGGATTACTATATCATTCGCAAGAAGATTGAGATTAAAGATGAGAATGGTTCTGTTATTACCATTCTTCCAGACGAGCAGTTCTCTATCACCGCTATGTGTAACTTTGACTCTAAGTTTATTAGTAGCCAGTTTGCTACATTGGATGATATTAATACTTACGCAACTGAGATTGCACCAGCACGTACATTCGTTTTTGTACGTGACATTATGCCACTCTTACAGGCTAACTTGATTAAGGGTGGTGACTTGGATAATGCAATTGTTATCTATGAACAGCAGGTTTCTCAAGAGAAACTTGACCAATTGGCTGATCTCTTGAAGGTTTCACGTATGGATGCTAATAACATTGGTTATATTCAGCATAAGCCATTACAGTGGGATAACGAGTGTACACGCCATAAGCTCCTTGACATTATCGGTGACATGGCATTGATTGGTAAGCCTATTAAGGGACGTATCATTGCTACTCGTCCAGGTCATACGGTAAACAACAAGTTTGCACGTCTTATGCGTAAGGAAATACGTAAGCATGAAATACAAGCACCAATGTATGATCCAAACGAAGAACCATTGATGGATAACATCCGTATCCGTGAGCTTTTACCACACCGCTATCCAATGCGGTTGGTAGATAAGGTCATTGCAATGGGATCAACAAGTATCGTTGGTATTAAGAATGTAACCAGCAACGAGCCATTCTTCCAAGGACATTTTCCACAAGAGCCCGTTATGCCTGGTGTATTGCAGGTTGAGGCTATGGCTCAGTGTGGTGGCCTCTTGGTACTTTCTCAGGTTGAAGAACCAGAGCGTTGGTCAACTTACTTCTTGAAGATTGATGACGTTAAGTTCCGCCAGAAGGTTATTCCTGGTGACACTCTTATGTTCCGTGTTGAACTTCTTGGTCCTGTTCGTCATGGAATCAGTTCAATGAAGGGTTATATGTTTGTTGGCGAGCGTGTTGTTGCTGAGGCAACATTCACTGCCCAAATTGTAAAGAACAAGTAATAATTTCATAAGACGAATATGAACCAGATAAGTCCATTGGCCTTTGTTCATCCAGAGGCAAAACTTGGTGATAATAATATAATTGGTCCATTCTGTTATATCGATAAGAATACTGTTATCGGTGATAACAATGTGTTACAGAATAGCGTAACCATTCATGTTGGTGCACGTTTGGGCAATAACAATGAAATATTCCCAGGTGCCAGTATCTCTACAAAACCTCAGGACTTGAAGTTTAGAAATGAGGAAACACTTTGTGAGATTGGTGATAACAACTCTATTCGTGAGAATGTTACAATTTCACGTGGTACAGCTTCAAAGGGTACAACAAAGGTTGGTAGCAATAACTTGCTGATGGAGTGTGTACATATTGCACACGACTGTGTCAGTGGGTCTGGTGACATTAGTGGTAATGCAACCAAATTTGCAGGTGAGGTAACAGTCGATGATAATGCTATCATCTCTGCTAATATTCTCTGCCATCAGTTCTGCCATATTGGTGGATATGTTATGATACAGGGTGGAAGCCGTTTCTCTATGGATATTCCACCATATATCATTGTTGGTAAAGAGCCTGCCCGCTATATGGGAATTAACCTCATTGGTCTTCGCCGTCGTGGTTTCTCAAATGAACTCATTGAACTTATCCACAATGCTTATCGCATCCTTTATGGAACAGGTACACGTGCTGAGAACATTCAGAAGATTAAGAACGAACTACAGATTACGCCAGAGATTCAGAAGATTATAGACTTCGTTGAATCATCTGAACGTGGTATCATTAAATAAAGACTATCCCCTTCCCTTTCAAAGGGAGGGGGAATCTTTAAAAGCGAACGAGTAGGTTGAGTATTTCCACAACTTAAACGAGTTGGAAAACATTATTTGTAATCATTTATCAGCTTGAAAAACAAAACATTAATAGTCATCACTGGCCCAACAGGTGTTGGCAAGACAGAGGCTACTCTCCGTATTGCAGAGCATTTTAATGTACCTGTTATCAATGCTGACTCCCGACAGATTTTTTCTGAGATTCCTATAGGAACTGCTGCACCCACGGCTGAACAACAGCAACGTGTACAACATTATTTTGTTGGTAATCATCATTTAGAAGATTACTATTCTGCAAGTCTATACGAACAAGATGTTCTGAATATTATAAACAGTCAGCACACTCCTATCTCTTTACTTTCAGGCGGTTCAATGATGTATATTGACGCTGTATGTAACGGAATTGACGACATTCCAACAATTCGCCCTGAGATACGAGAAGAGATGATGAAGCGATTGGAAATAGAGGGGTTAGAGCAGATGTGTAACCTGTTACATGAGCATGATCCAGAGCATTGGAAGATAGTTGACAGAAATAATCCACGTCGTGTTATCCATGCACTTGAAATATGTATTCAAACAGGTAAAACATATACATCATTCCGTACCAACACTATTAAGGAGCGACCTTTTAATATCATCAAGATTGGCTTAAACCGTGATAGAGACGAACTCTACAGCAGAATCAATCAGCGCATATTGGACATGATTGAAGAAGGAATGATAGAAGAAGATCAAAAGGTTTATCCTAAAACGAAGTTTGAATTCGCTCAACACGGTTGGATATAAAGAATTGTTTGAATATCTTGATGGCTTAACAACACTTGATGAAGCTATATTTAAGATACAGAGTAATACTCGTAAGTATGCTCGAAAAACAACTTACATGGTATAAAAGATGTAGCTTTTTCAATGGTTTAACCCCCGATAACGTTGAAGAAATCTTAAAATTATATCCATACAACGATACCAAATACAAGTAAATAAGTACTTTTTGTATTACAACGTATTTTTGCTTTATTATAAACACAAGTAAGTAGCTTTTAAACTTGAAGATTGTCAATCAATGGTAAAAAGAAAATATTTAAATTCATTAGAAGTTTATTCCGTGGGATACTAATTTCTTCCCCTGGTATGCAAAATTATATAAAGGCAGTGCTTGGTACACAAAAGATGGCCATAGGGTTGTATCTTTTTGTAGCTATCTTCCTATATTTAGGAATGGTAGATATTAATTTCCTTTGGCTCTTTGGTAAGTCACCTGGCTTTGTTGAAATCAAGACCCCACCAACTTATGCAGCATCAGAGATTTATAGTGCAGATTCTGTGCTTATTGGTCGTTTCTATAAAGAGAACCGTACTCCAGTTAAGTATGAAGAGGTGAACTCTGCTTTTTGGAATGCACTTATTAGCACAGAGGACGAGCGCTTCTATAGCCATAATGGTATAGACTTTATGGGTATCGGTGGTGCCATCAAGGATGCCGTAACAGGTAGTGGAGGTCGTGGTGCATCAACCATCACACAGCAGTTGGCGAAGAATATGTTCCGTGTTCGTACGCAATATTCTTCAGGTCTATTGGGTCATGTACCGGGCTTGCGAATGCTCATTATGAAGAGTAAAGAATGGATTATTGCTGTGAAGTTAGAGTTAATCTATTCAAAGAAAGAAATTCTTACAATGTATGCCAATACAGTCGACTTTGGTAATAACTCTTTTGGTGTAAAGACAGCAGCAAAGACTTATTTTAATACCAGTCCATCACGTTTGACGGTTGATCAAGCAGCAACATTAGTAGGTATGCTGAAAGCAACAACCTATTACAACCCTATCCTTCATCCAAAGAATTCTATCCGCCGTCGTAATACTGTGTTATATAACATGGTAACACATAACGTATTACCTCGCAACGAATACGTAACATATTCAAAGCTTCCTATGAAGTTGGATGTACATGTCGAGGAAAACTATGATGGTCAGGCACAATACTTCCGAGAGTATATATCTGATTATTTCAAGGACTGGATGAAAGACAATGGCTACGATCTTTATAGTAGTGGTCTGAAAATATATACGACAATTGATACTCGTATGCAAAAGTATGCTGAACAAGCTGCAACAAAGCAGATGAAAAAGGTTCAGAACTCTTTTGATACTCACTGGCGCGGTATGCAGCCTTGGCGTGATGCAAAGGGAAATGAAATCCCTGGCTTTATAGAGAGCATTGCTGAGCGTCAACCTTTCTATAAGAAGCTATTACAGAAATATCCTAACCAGCCTGATAGTGTTCTGTATTATCTCAATAAGCCACATAAGGTTACCCTCTTCGACTATGAAAAGGGACATATTGAGAAAGAGATGTCATCAATGGATTCTATCCGTTATATGGTGAAGTTCATGCACTGCGCAATGGTTGCTATGGAGCCAGAAACAGGTGCAGTACGTGCTTGGGTAGGCGATATCGACTTTAAGACTTGGAAATATGATAAGGTTGTTGCACAGCGTCAGCCAGGTTCAACTTTCAAACTTTTTTGTTTATTCAGAAGCATTCAATCAAGGACTTACTCCTTGTGATAAGCGTCGTGACGAGTATATCAGCATGGAAGTACTCGACAAGAAGACAGGTCAGATGAAGACTTGGACTCCACACAACGCCAATGGTAGATTCTCTAACGACTCTATCACATTGAAGAGTGCTTTTGCACGTAGTACAAACTCTATTGCAGTGCGCTTAGGACAAGAGATGGGTATAAAAATATTATTCGTACGGCACAAAGAGATGGGTATCAAAGAGTCCGTTGGGATGAGCCATCTTCAGCACTCGGCTCAAGTGATGTTAACCTCTTAGAATTGGTAAATGCCTACAGCACTATTGCAAATGATGGCGAACATCACGCTCAGTTGTCGTTACACACATCTTAGATAAGGATGAAATGAGGGTATATGTAGCACCAAAAAGGTCATGAGAAAGCTTTACCTTACAGACAGCATTCCTCATGCAAGAAATGTTGAAGGCTGGTGTTAATGAAGGTGGAGGTACAAGTCAGGCACTCCGTCATTATACATTTGGTGATACAGATTGGGAGGAAAGACTGGTACAAGTAATGCCACTCTGATGCATGGTTTATAGCCGTCAGTCCAAAACTCGTTGTCGGTGCATGGGTAGGTGGTGAATACCGCTCTATTCATTTCCGTACAGGTGCTTTAGGTCAAGGTTCAAAGACCGCGTTACCTATCTGCGGAGAGTTTATTTATAGTTTGATGCGTGATAAGTCTTTCCAAAAGTATCATGCTGAAAATGGCAGCTAGATCCCGACGAGGGATGAGTCGACCCATCAATGATAACTGTCAACCTACAGTTATTCATCGAGCATTACCAGATTCGATAGATGACTTTACAACCAGAAATAGACATCATCAGGATGAGGAAGAAGAACCTATCGATGGAAACAATAACACAGATGAAGGTGGGTTTATATTAGAGCCTGCGCCACAGCCTACGCCAGAGCGACAGGGCAATAGTTCTAATAATGAGTCACCACAAATTATAAAGAAGGCTAAGAAGCCACGCAGTGAGGATATGGAAGTTTAGGTAATAAATATAAATTAGCAGCAAACATAACTGAGGCTAAATATAGTCCCCATAATTAATGTCACAAAAGAAAGTAAACATAGATATCAATGCGATTGATTTGGATAATTCAGAGTTCCAAAAGGCACTTCGGATTATTCAGTTCACAAATAATTTCCTTTTTCCTTACAGGCAAAGCAGAGACAGGAAAGTCTACGTTTTCTACGTTACATTGCTGCTACAACAAAGAAAAAACATATTATTCTTGGCCCTACTGGTATTGCTGCTATCAATGCAGGCGGTAGCACATTACATAGTTTCTTCAAACTTCCTTTTTATCCACTTGTCCCTACTGATAAACGTTATTCTGCTCGTAATCTACGCAGCACGATGAAATATAATGGTGACAAATGTAAACTCTTACGAGAAGTGGAACTTATCATCATTGATGAAATCAGTATGGTGAGAGCTGACATTATCGATTTCATAGATAAGGTACTGCGCATATACAATCGTAATATGCGCGAACCATTCGGAGGAAAACAACTTCTCTTAGTGGGGGACATTTATCAATTAGAGCCTGTTTTAAAAGAAGAGGATCGTCAACTCTTACAACCTTATTATCCGAGTAGCTACTTCTTTGATGCAAAGGTATTCCAAGATTATCCACTTGTAAGCATTGAACTCAATAAAGTCTATCGTCAGAACGATGCGCACTTTATTTCTATTCTTGATCACATTCGCACAAATCAAGTTACAGACGCAGATTTCAAGCTCATCAATGAGCGTGTTGGTGCAAGCTTGGAAAATGCTAACAAGCCAGAAGGAGATTTCACATGCTCTATCTACTAAGCGAGATACAGTAGACTGGATAAACAACGAAAGAACTTGACAGTCTTGATGGAGAGCCGGTAATGTTCTTAGGTGAAATTAAAGGGGAGTTCCCTGAGAGCAGTCTTCCAACTCCTATTGAGTTAAATCTCAAAGTTGGGGCGCATATCATGTTTATCAAAAATGACATTGAGCACCAGTGGGTAAATGGCACTTTGGGTATAATTATTGGGATAGATGAAGAGGCAGGCATCCTCTATGTCCATACAGAAGAAGGCGATGACTTGCAGGTACAGCGCGAGATGTGGGAACATATAAGGTATCGATTCAACGAGGAAGAACAGAGAATTGAAGAGGAACAAATAGGAACTTATATACAATTCCCCATCAAGTTGGCTTGGGCTATTACTGTACATAAAAGTCAAGGACTAACATTCAAAAACGTAAATATCGATTTTACAGGCGGTGTCTTTGCAGGTGGTCAAGCATACGTTGCCCTATCACGCTGTACAAGTCTGGAGGGTATTACACTCAAGGAACCCCTACGAAGAAACGAGGTGTTTGTTAGAAGTGAAGTGTCGCAGTTTGCCAGACACTACAATGACAATAATATTATTTCAACAGTACTCAAGCAGAGCAAGGCTGACAGAATACTTCGATGCCGCACGTGCCTTCGATAATGGAGATTTTAATGCCTTTCTTCATAACTTTTTTCCTTGCCATTCATAGCCGGTATGATATTGAACGGCCCCTGCAGCCAAACGTTTTTATCAGACGTAAACTAAATATCATCAATCAACTACGTAATGAAAATGAAATTTACTTAAGAAGCAGCAAAGCGAAAGAATAAGTATCTCAAAAGAACTTTCTGTAGAATACGTTATGATGGGTAAAGTGTGAGCGTGAAGAAATGACTGAGGCTGCTATTGCCAACTTATGAAAAGGCTCTTTCCCTCTATCCTGACAACCCAACAGCACAGAAAAGATTGAAGAAATTAAAACTGTCCATCAAAAGAAATAAACAATGGAAAAGAATAAGAGTTTTTCAAAAATTATAGCATCTATCGTTTTGGTATTGTTTTCATTATCATTACTATTGCATCTTGCTATCAAAAGCAAAACTATTGAAGATAGTAACATTGGAGATACCGTCGCTGCAAAAGAATTTACTCCACATGTTGAAAACGGTAAACTAAATGTTGATTTACATAGTATTACTTCTATTCGTTTTCCAAAATACAAAAGCAAAAAGCAAACCCCTTTCATACCCGACTCTATTAGTTTAGCAGCTGATGAAGAATCGGTTGCAAGCGGTAACTATTCAGCAACACTACTTCTTGACACTATTCCCAGCAAGGAGTTCTACCAGAGTATTGAACTTGCTGGACAACGTGATACTTGCTGGGATATTAATAAGTTTGCTTATACTTATGAACGGAAAGATAAAGCGGGTGGTATGTATAAAGTCGTATTTAGTAAAGGTGGACAGCAGATTTTTGTCACTCATCTAAATAAAGACATGATAAAAAGTAAGCTAATAAGCATTACTAAAATAAAAACAAGACCAACATCGTTCTGAAAAATTATTTACATTATCTATTAACAAAATTACCTAACAATAAGTCTAAAAATAGCATTTTGATATATATTGTAACTAACAGATATTCAAGAAGTTACAAGTAAATACGAGAAAAAGGTACTAATTAGACTTCAAAAAGGGCGTTAGTAACATGCCAAAAGAGCATCTTTAAGCATCCAAGTAAAGGCTGATTAAAATGGTATTAAGCCTAAACACACATTTTCTCAAGGGTAAAATTCTCTTACAAAACATAAAACGTTTTTCCCCCACACTGCATAAACTACATTTTTGAAAAAGAGCATAAAAAGTGTCAAGACAGCTGCCTTGACACTTTTTATATTCTTCAACTCTTAAAGAGCCTGCTCAAGTTTGCTATCGATATGTGCAATAGCGTGACTTGCTAAGTGAGCAAATGAATCGAGAATGTCCTAACATTCTTCTCTCCTCTACCTGCTCATCAATGTACCTTTTGCAATGAAGTTCTGTGACGCACGGTCCTTCTCCCTCATCAGCAACGTCTGCCAACTTGTTGATGAAAATCTCAGTAACCTTCTGCTCATGCTCAAATGTGTCAACAAAAGCCTCCTTAGCATCTGTCCAGCTTGTCTTAACTGCATCAATACTTGTAAGGAGAACCTCACCACCACGATGGAGAACGAACTGTGCCATGTCCATTGCGTGCTGTCTCTCTCTCCTCTGCCTGCTTGCATCCAGCCTGAGAAACCCTGCAGCCTTCCTTACAGAACCAACGAAACCATTTGTAAATAGAGATTTGACGACCACATTTCTGCCGCAATCTGCGCATTAAACGCATCCTGCATCTTCTTTGATATATTCATTTCTTGTTCTTTTTAATTAGCAATTAATTACTTACTTCGTTAGTCACTAATAATAATTCCCGACTGCAAAATTACAACATTTTGTGATTGTTACCAAATTATCTACTCGAAAATATGACTTTACAAACAAATATTAAAGGTTATTATACAGTTTTACAAAGTTACATATATACATAACATTAGCATCACACTATCATAATATACTCATAAAAACAAACTTATATCTCCTTTCAAACAGAAGTGTTTTACTAACACATGTCGTGTTGATGCTAAACACCCATAGTGCGGGGCACTCAACTAACTTACTAAATATTGCTGAGAAAAGTGTATTCTATATTATTGAGAATGAAACACACACTAACAGAAATATAAAGTATATCATCGATACTTTTGTATATAAAAAGATTTGCATCAAAGCTGTTGCTAAAAGCAAACCCTAAAGCTTTGATGCAAATCTATATTATCAATGTATCTTTGTAAACGTATGTTTGTTCTATCAAAAGATTATTCAATTACAACAGTTGTCCAACCATGCTTATCCTCTATAATACCATACTGAATGCCACGGAGGGTTTCATAAAGTTTAGTTGACCATGGTCCTGGCTTATCACCAAAATTATAAACCTTGCCTGTATCCATGTCATCAAGATGTGATATTGGAGAGATAACAGCTGCTGTTCCACAAGCACCTGCCTCCTCAAAGCTATCCAACTCATCTTCTGAAATAGGACGACGCTCTACCTTCATACCAAGGTCTTCAGCAATTTGCATCAGACTCTTATTTGTTATAGATGGTAAGATAGAACTTGACTTAGGAGTAACGTATGTGTTATTCTTAATACCAAAGAAGTTGGCTGCACCACACTCGTCAACATATTTCTTCTCTTTTTGCATCTAAATAGAATTCTGAAGCATAACCCTGCTCATGTGCACGTCGGTTAGCTCTCAGTGATGCAGCATAGTTACCACCTACCTTATACATACCTGTTCCTAATGGAGCTGCACGATCAACATCACGAACGATAACATAAGGATTAGCACTGAAGCCACCCTTAAAGTAAGGACCAACGGGGGTAACAAAGATTAAGAAGCAATATTCTTCTGCTGGACGAACACCCACCTGAGCTGATGTTCCAATTAATAATGGACGAATATAGAGTGAAGCGCCGCTCTCGTATGGTGGGATAAACTCCTGATTAAGACGAACAACTTTCTTAACCATTTCAACAAATAACTCTGTTGGCACCTCTGGCATTACAATACCACGGCTTTGCTATTCGTTCTGCATTTTCTTCACAGAAAAACACGACTTTACCATCTGGACAACGATATGCTCAAACCCTCAAAAAGCCTCTTGACCATAGTGAAGACAAGTTGCTGCCATGTGAAGCTTAAGATATTCGTCTGAACAGACTTCTACCTCACCCCACTTACCATTACGATAGTAACAGCGAACATTATAATCTGTTGGCATATAGCCAAATGACAAAGTTGACCATTCGATATTCTTCATATTATTTTTTCGTGTTAAGTTATTATTCATGACAATGATGTACAAAAAGTAAACAAAATTATCTTACCATGCAACCAAATGACAAGTTAATTAAACTTACTTATTTTCTAAATAAGAAACCTGTACTTTATTGCTTATCTAAAAAGCTTTTGAATCTCGTCATCGGTACGTTTAGCTTTTTGTTTACAGAGTTTTACTAACTCTTGTGCCTGCTTTAATTGGGCTGCCATAGAATCAATATCGAGGTTCACCACGTTCCATTTTATCAACAATTGCTTCCAGTTGACGAACTGCTTCTTCGTATTTATATCTTTTCATTGCTCTATTTACTTTTTATAATATATGGAATAATATGTTCTTTAAGATAAACATTCTACCTTACTTTTCAACCTCTCCTTTTTCAAATCGTGTTGTAATCGTATCACCTTTCTTAAGCTCTTTAGCGTTACGAACCGTCTTACCATTACATAATGTTATACTATACCCCCGCTTTAAGAGTAAAGAAGGGTCAAGTAATCTTGCCCGTTGCGCAAGTATATCAAGTCGATGATGCTCACTAAACAAGCGATTCTGCAGTGTGAGGAACATACGATTTTGTAACGTGCTTAAATGGAAGTCTGCCTGCTTTATTGTCTCTTTCATTTTCATAACAAGACGTTGGCTTAAGCCGTCAAGAGAAGCCTCCTGCTTTGTACGAACAACAGAAAACAATACTGGAATATGTGAGCCAATATGCTGAATACGCATTTTCTCAACCTCTAATGCTCTCCTGACACCTTCAACTATCGCTGCTTGTGCGTTTTCAACTCTCATAAGCGTTGATGCAAGATGGTCTATGAGATAAGCAGCTGCTGCTGTCGGCGTTTTCACACGTTGAAAAGATATCATATCTAAGACACTTTCATCCCGTTCATGTCCAATACCTGTTATAATTGGTAATGGAAAGTTTGCCACATTCTCTGCAAGGTTTAAAGTATCAAAGCCACTGAGGTCGGCCGTTGCACCACCACCACGAATGATTACAACACAGTCAAACTTCTCTTCAAGACTATTGATTTGATTCAGAGCATTTATAATACTCTGTTCTACAGAGTCGCCTTGCATAACGGCTGGGAATAATTCAACATGAAAATGGAGTCCATACTCATTTGTTTCTAACTGATGACAAAAGTCTCCCATAGCCAGCAGCTGTTTCTGAAGATATTACAGCTATACGCTGAGCAAACATCGGAAGACGAAGTTCTTTTTGCAACTCAAAAAAACTCCTTCAGCCTTTAATTGACGAATAATCTCTTGTCGCTTGCGCATCATATCACCCATCGTGTACTCAGGGTTGATATCATCAACTATCCAAGAGAAACCATACTGAGGATGAAACTGAGCATGAACTTGCAACATTACTTTCATACCTGCACGTGCTTCCTGACCTGTAATACGAACAAAAGCAGGTTTAATAAGCATCCAAATATTACTCCAACACTTTTGCAGAGGCACGTGCTATAGGTACATTGCTTCCTTCGCTCTTCTCAATAAGTTCCATATAACAATGTCCACGATTCTCACGAGCTTCGGACAATTCTGCTTCCACCCAATAAGAACGTGACAAAGTAGTATCTATTACATCTGCTACAAGGCTATTTAACTCATAAAGCGAAAGTGCTTTTAACCATCTTTTCAAAATATTTATTGTAGGAATTAGTGCTGATTATAGCGAGTTGCAGACTCATAGGCTGACCAAAGTCTGGTACTCCATAACCCATTATGTTGTCAGGATATTGACGATTACTTCCCGACTGACGTACAAGTTCTAATATCTCTTTGGCTGACTTATTAGGAAAAGCCTGCAAAGACAAGCAACCATACCAGCAATGAGTGGACAAGCGAACGACGTTCCCATTGTCTGGTATAATATATCCCCTACCGAGACTACGTTTGTTGGACATCCAAAAGCCATTACATCAGGCTTAACACGTGCCATCTGCACTGGGTCCTATTGATGAAAAAGGAGCATTAACTTTATCCAAAGACTGCACCCACAGTAAGAATATCATGAGCATCAGCAGGGACATTAATCTTCTTCCAAGCACCCATACCGTCATTACCAGCACTATTCACAAGTATAATTCCTTTACTTGCAAGGCGAGATGCAGCTTGAGAGATTGCTGCTGTGACCATTTAAATCAGAGTAACGATAGTTCATAGTCTTATCATCAAAGCCGTGATAGCCTAAAGATGAACTAATCACATCTACACCCACAGAATCAGAAAACTCTACAGCCGCTATCCAAAAATCTTCTTCAAGCTGGACTCTCTGTCAAATAATCCTCCGTTCTGAGCAACCAGAAATTTGCCTTTGGAGCAGTACCCACAAAAACAGTGGGCTGATTCATCGCTATCGTTGACAAAGTCTTGGTACCATGATCCATCTCTTTATAGACGTCATTATCATATCCTGCAACAAAATTATGTGTACCCTTATATTAAGGTTCTTAAATGCAGGAATCTTGTCAGCATTCATAAAAGCCTGCATCCAACACAGCGATTGTCATTCCTTGCCCCATAAAAAGCCAAGGTTATGCAGCTTTCTACCATTCAAACTCTCAATCTGTCCCTTACCCATACCATAATAGTCTTGAATAGTTGAATCAAGAGATTGAAGTTCAAATTATAGCGAATACGCTGAGACAATGGCCGAATAGAGTCTGGTGATGTGAAAACCAACACTTTCTTTCACAAAAGACAAGACCTTTAAGTCTTCTAATGTTTGTGGTTGTCACCACGAACAAGAACAGAGTTATTCCACTTGCTCATAGCAACAATCTTACCCCCGCTTCTATCTGTTGAATATAATTAGATGATACTGGCAAGTCTCGTCGAATCAAGACTTTTAACCCTGACGTTCACGTCGAAGAATAGAAGCTTTTTGATAGGAATCTCTCAGGCTTATCCAAAGAATAAGGTGTTCCATTCTTGTCTTTCAAAGTAACACGAAACATATAACACTTTCCTCCAGGATAAACAATCAGTCCACCACCCTTATTGAAGCTAATAAAGTAGTGCTGACCAGCATAGTAGGAGTATAATGTAGCTTTTGAGATGAGTTTGTTTCATAATCTGCAAACTTACACAAAATAATCGAATTATACCCAGATATAGGAAAAAAGAAATAAAAAGGTTTTCCTTTATTTGAAATCCTTCTTGTACCCTATAGGGACTCGAACCTAGACCCACTGATTAAAGTCAGTTGCTCTACCAAGCTGGTAGAGGTGCATGCTAAACGAAAAGACCTGGGTCAGAAATCAATTCTTGTACACCCTTAGGGACTCGAACCCTAGACCCACTGATTAAGAGTCAGTTGCTCTACCAACTGAGTGGGGTGCTCATTTCGTTTTTTGCAGTGCAAAGGTATTACTTTTTGCAGATTAACCAAACTTTTCTTTCTTTTTAGTCATAAATCAGTCTACCATCTCACACTAACGTGCCATAAAGGTTACTATAACTATATGATAATATGATAATTACAAAATGACATAAATCTAAGAGGATGTGATTATTTTTATGTATTTATAATTATCTTTCGCTCCAGATAAAGTAATTCAAACGGCTTTTAATGTCTAATCAAACTATACAATTTAAGCAAAAAGAGGATGAAACCGACAATAGTTTCATCCTCATACTATCTTTATAATAGCAGTTCTATTATATATTATACTGATGCAAATCTACAAAACTCACCACGCTGACGACGCTCGTCAATCATACGTTGTAACTTTGCTTTACGATGTGGTGCAATCCACTTTCTTGCAAAAATGTTAGGAATAGCTACACCCAAAGCAATACAAACCAATACTAAAGACCATTAATTGCAAATGACATAGCATGAGTTACCTCTCCTACAACGCCCTGCATTCCCATAAATCCATAAAGTCGCGATACGCCAGTACACCAGGGACAATAGGAATAACAGCTGGAATTGTAATACACTGATGTGGTGTATGAGGAGGTGAACTGCCTTAATATTAATAATGATATCAATGCTGAACCACAAAGAGAACCAACTACAATTCCCAAACCAAGTCCTATATTGCCTGATGAAGGATCGAGGAATATAAAGTTTCGCGTACAAACACAGATAACACCTCCTAAGGCAATCCAAGGCATCAAACGATATGGAATATTATAAATCATGTAGCAGCCCATAGCAGAAATTGCAGCAGCAACAGCATAGACATAGAAAGGATGATGAGGAATAGTAGAGAGGTCTTTTGCAAAACCATCAAAACTACCACACTTAATTGCCAACATAATACCAAATGACATTGCTATGACAATAAGAAGCGTATTCATTGCACGGACTAATCCCGTGTTTATATGATTGTCTAACAAGTCATTAACAGCGTTTATTAAAGGGACTCCTGGAACAATATAAAGGGCACAAGCTAAGAGTGGATGCCAAGGAGTTTCTGTAAACAGAATTGGACGAAGGAACTCTGGTAGCGATGCTGAGACGGTAGGTGTAGAGAAAAGACGACAACCATGCAAGGGTGTACTAACAAAAGCTGCAACAGCAAAGTTAGCATAAAGATTAGAACCAGAATGATTCAAGAACATACGAAGACGATTACCCAATATAGCGGCAATAGAAGCATAGAAGAAAGCTGTCCAATCACAACCGAACTGAATACAGAATCCACCACAAGCAAGTCCTGCACCAATAGCAATCATCCAATCCTTGTAATAGTGTTTACCATTAGCAATCTTCTCAAGTTCCTCTTCATACTTGTCTAACGAATAGTCCTTTTGAATAGCACGCCATGAGAGTTTTGAAACTTCCTGAATAGCAAGCATAATTACATGCTTATCACAACGCTCCATCTTAGAAAAAAACTATGATATTCGTCACTAACATTCACCTGCAACATATAATAATCAATGTTCATGTGCAGATTCTCTTTGGAAGTCCCAAAATAAGCTGCTGTGCGCTCCATATTTCGCTTCACACGACTCGTATCAGCAGAACTTTCCATAAGAATTTGCCCTGTACGAAGGAGCAAATCGAGTTTTTCTACGAAGGGTTTCTTGGAACAATCCATCTGTTTTTCGTCCACTACAAAAACAATCTTTAAACTTTAAAAACTTTTTGCAAAGGTACAATTTATATCCGTATAGGAAAAATTACGCTGCTAAAAATCAAATCTTTAGCTTAATAATTATAGAACTTTATTCTCAATGGTAAAAGGTTCATCAGACTTTTCGAGTAATACTACTATAGATTTTTACGACACAAACCCCTACTCTCTTTGCAGACCTATTCGTAATAAACAAGTTTTCTTATGCTTAGTAAATCTGTACATCGTAACCGTCCGCACCATTGGTGTTCACCGCCCGCACAAGATGTGCTAACCCTCCACAATACGTGTTGAAGCGCCAATATTTAACAAGAAGAAAGCATTATTCTGGCTAAAAGTCGAAATTAAAAAAGCGATTAATAAGCTTTTCTCAATGATTTGAAATTAACATCTTATTACGTCAAAATGCTTCTGTATTACAAACATACCCCATTCAATATACTTCTCTGTTTTCTATAATAAAACAATCTATTCAAAATATATTTTACTGTCACTGCCGTCATCCAAAAACAAGCCCATAAATTGTTGATTTACAGCATCTTTACACAAAGTGTTAAAAAGTGACAGCAAAATGAAATTAAAAATAACAAAGATTATATCACTAACTTTAGTCTAGCTTTATTACTCCCCATATCGAAACCTTAATTAAAATATTATAGCTGCATAATAGCTTTTTGGATATTATCTTTAGCAACGTTAGGTTTCATTGCTTCTGTGAGCAACATATCCTTTGGTGTAATACATTGAACTTGTGAGAAGCCTGCTTTAAGTAAAGCTGCCGCATCCTTTATCTTCCCAGCTATAAGCATAACAGGAACATTCTTGCGAAGACCATATTCTAAAACTCTTACTGGTAACTTTCCCATTAATGTCTGACCATCTGCACTACCCTCCCCTGTTATAATCAAATCTGCATCTTCTATAAGTGAATTAAAATTGACAGTTTCTAAAAGTACATCTGCACCCGATCTCATCTTAGCATTCATAAACTGCATAAAAGCATAACCCAATCCGCCTGCAGCTCCAGCACCGCTATTCAAAGAACAATCAAAATCTAACTGAGTAGCAGCCATACGTGCAAAAGTACGTGCTCGACGGTCCAAACAAACTATCATTTCTGGTGTCGCTCCCTTCTGTGGACCAAAAACGACAGCAGCACCACGTTCACCAAAGAGAGGATTATTTACATCTGAAGCTAAGGGTTATATCTAAATCTCGTAAAAATTATCACGCCAGTTCTTCCCAAGAATGTCTTTCAAAGCAGCTAACATACCAAGTCCGCAATCGCTTGTAGCTGACCCTCCGAGCCCTATAATAAACTTTCTATATCCTCTTTGAAGTGCGTCAGCAAAGAGTTCACCTAATCCATAAGTGGTTGCACGTAAAGGGTTCAATTCATGCGACTTGAGCAGAGTTGATACCACTGACCAAAGCAGTCTCTATGACGACCGTATTATCTGCACATACAGCATAGCTTGCTTGAGATGGGACGCATGAGCGCATCGTGGCAGTGTAGTAATCTCCTTACGGTCGAATAACTGTAAAAGACTTCTAACATTCCATCTCCCCATCCGTGACCCGAGGAACCTTTACAACCTTAACATCCTGCCAACGTTCGCGAAGACCATGTTCAGCAGCATCTTCTGCTTCAACAGAAGATAAACAACCTTTAAAACTATCAATTGCTAAAATAATATGCTTCATATTGCTTGCAAAGTTATTAAGAATTCGTGAATAATTTGGATTTTTACATCTATTATATATATCTTTGCAAGATAAACTATAATTATATACCTTTATATGAAACAATTTTTCAAATTCGTTTTTGCTTCTTTCTTTGGAATGATAGTTGTTTAGCATCGTTACAGGACTCTTTGCACTTTTTACTATTGTTGGTATGATTGCATCGCAGGATACAACCAAGAACCTGAAAGACAACTCAGTACTTGTATTGAATCTTTCTGGACAAATGGCAGAACAAGTAGAAATAATTTCCTCTAGTCAGTTCAAAGGCACTCAGATTAATAGTTTGGGTCTTGATAATATGCTTGAAGGTATCAGAAAAGCTAAAGACAACGATAAAATAAAGGGTATATACATCGAAGCAGGTGGCTTTGCCTCTGACTCATACGCTTCAATGCAGGCTTTACGTAAAGCACTCCTTGATTTCAAAAAAAGTAAGAAATGGATTATTACTTACGCAGATACTTACACACAGGGTACATACTATATTTCTTCTGTTGCTGACAAGGTCTATCTAAATCCACAAGGACAAATTGACTGGCACGGATTGGCTTCTGAACCTGTTTTCATTAAGGACCTCTTGGCGAAGTTCGGTGTAAAAATGCAGGTAGTAAAGGTTGGTACTTACAAGAGCGCAACCGAGATGTTCACAGGCGATAAGATGAGTGATGCTAATCGTGAACAAACATCAGCCTATTTAAACAGTATCTGGGGCAATATTACAAAGGAAGTTGGCACAAGCAGAGGATTATCAGTAGAACAATTGAACGCATACGCTGACAGCATGATAACCTTTGCTGACCCACAAGAATATGTAAAACTGAAGCTCGTTGATGGCTTAGTTTATACAGACCAGATAAAAGGAATCGTCAAAAAACAGTTAGGTATTGAGACTGACAAAGACATCAATCAGGTTACAATTGCTGATATGCTGAATACTGAAGATAAGAATCAAGGTGATAAAGAAAATCAGGTTGCTGTCTACTACGCTTATGGTGATATTGTTGATGGTGTTGTGGGAGGTCTCTTCTCACCAGAGTCATCAGATTGACGCACAAGTTGTTTTGCAAGGATTTTGGAGAAACTGGCAAAGACAAAGATGTTAAGGCTGTTGTCGTACGTGTCAACTCTGGCGGTGGCTCTGCTTATGCATCAGAGCAAATCTGGCATCAGATTATGGAACTGAAGAAACTAAAGCCTGTCGTGGTTAGTATGGGTGGAATGGCTGCTTCTGGTGGCTATTATATGTCAGCTCCAGCCAACTGGATTGTTGCTGAGCCTACTACAATCACAGGCTCTATTGGTATCTTTGGTATGTTCCCTGATGTTAGCGGTCTGCTAAGAGAGAAATTGGGTTTAAAGTTTGATGAGGTGAAAACCAACAAATATGCGGACTTCGGCACACGTGCTCGCCCATTCACAGAAGAAGAAATGTCATATCTTAGCCAATATGTAAACCGTGGCTCTAAACTCTTCCGTCACCGTGTGGCAGAAGGACGTAAGATGACTGAAGAACAGGTTGAGAAGGTTGCACAGGGTCACGTGTTTACAGGGCAAGATGCTCAAAAGATAGGACTTGTTGATGAACTTGGTGGATTAGATGTCGCTGTAGCAAAGGCTGCACAGCTTGCTAAACTGCCAAACCATAGAACATCTGCTTATCCAAAGGAACCAAACGTCTTGGAACAAATGTTAGAGCAGACAAAGCCAAATAACTATTTAAGCCAGCAGTTGCGTGCAAACTTAGGTGACTATTATGAGCCTTTTACACTCTTGAAGACTATCGACCAACAGAGTGTAATCCAGGCACGTCTACCATTTTATCCTAACATCCATTAATCATATATGGAAGGAGACCACATTAAAATAAATAAATGGCTGTTGCCTTTCAGCTGGCTCTATGGGCTGGGAGTAAGATTGCGCAATGAGTTATTTGAACTGAATATTCTCAAATCCAGACAGTTTGATATTCCAGTCATATCTGTTGGTAACATTACTGTGGGTGGTTCAGGAAAGACTCCCCACGTAGAATATCTTATCCGATTGCTGAAGGATAAGATGAAGGTGGCTGTCCTCTCACGTGGCTATAAACGTAAAAGTCGTGGATATGTGTTGGCGAATGAAAACACTCCTATGCGTGAGATTGGTGACGAACCTTATCAAATGAAAACGAAATTTCCTGACATTCGTGTTGCTGTTGATAAAAAACGCTGTGAAGGAATAGATCGGCTAACATCTGATGAAGAAACAAAAGATACAGATGTTATTCTCTTAGATGATGCTTTTCAGCACCGATATGTGCATCCAGGTATCAACATTCTGTTAGTTGATTATCACCGACTTATCATCTATGACAAACTTCTTCCTGCAGGAAGACTACGTGAGCCACTCTCTGGAAAGAATCGTGCAGATATTGTTATCATCACAAAGTGCCCAAAGAGCCTTAACCCAATAGACTATCGTGTGCTGAGTAAAGGCAATGGAACTCTACCCTTTCCAACAGCTTTGTTTTACGACGTTAGACTATTGTGACTTGGAACCTATCTTCAATAAAGGAAGAAATATACCACTCACAGAGATAAGAGGAAAAAACATCTTATTGCTTGCAGGCATCATGTCACCAAAGCAGTTGGAGTTGGATTTGAATTCCTTCACAGGTAACAATGCGCTGACAACGCTCTCCTTTCCCCGACCATCATGCATTTTACTACAAAGGATATTCATCGTATTAATGAAACCTTTGCTAAAATGCCTGATCAAAATTGATTGTCACAACAGAAAGATAAGGCTCGACTTATCGATATAGACAAATTATCAGACGAAGTAAAAGAAAATATTTATGCGCTTCCTATTAAAGTGAGGTTTTTATAGCCGGCAAGGAAGAGTCATTCAATCAAAAATAATATCCTATGTACGAAAAATTCAAGAAACAGCATCTTGGCTAAAAGAGGATGACCTACAAGTCCAAAGACAGCCATCATTCTAGGGCACAGGCCTCGGACAATTAGCTTCAGAGATAACTGAGTAGTTCGCGTTTTCTTATCAAGATATACCTAATTTCCCTGTTTCTACAGTAGAAGGACATGCAGGAAGTCTTATCTTTGGAAGACTTGAGGTAAGGATATCATGGCTATGAAAGGTCGATTCCACTTCTATGAGGATATGACGCATGAAGGATGTTACATTCCCAATTCGTGTAATGCACGAGTTAGGCATTGAAACATTATTTGTTTCAAATGCTTCTGGCGGTATGAATCCATCATTCAAGATTGGTGACCTTATGATTATTACTGATCATATCAATATGTTCCCAGAACATCCGCTACGTGGTCGTAACTTCCCTACAGGTCCACGTTTCTGATATACACTGAGGGCATACGATGGCAAGTTAGTAGAATTGGCAGACTCTATTGCTAAAGATATTGAGGTTCAACACGGGTTTATACTGTGGGTGTACAAGGTCCTACCTTTGAAACACCTGCAGAATATCGTATGTACCACAAGATGGGAGGTGATGCTGTTGGTATGAGTACCGTAGCAGAGGTTATTGTCGCTCGCCATAGTGGTATTAAGGTGTTCGGCATCAGTGTAATCACTGACCTTGGTGGCTTTGATGTTCCTGTAAAGGTTAGCCATGAAGAGGTTCAGGAGGCAGCTAATGCTGCACAGCCACGTATGACAGAGATTATGCGTGAGATGATTAAACGCTCATAAGCTATATACATACAACAAGTATACTAAGGCGTTCTTTATCCTATAAATCATAGATAAAGGACGTCTTAGACATTATATCACTAAGCTATAATAAAGTAAATGGAAATAAAAGACCTTGGTGAATTCGGCCTAATCAACCGTCTCACAAAAGATATTCAACCTGTTAACGGGCTCTACGATTATGGGCGTAGGCGACGATGCTGCTGTTTTACGTTATTCAGACCAAGAAACGCTCATCTCATCACAGATGTTTATGGAGGGTGTACAGTTTGACTTGACTTACATAGACATGGAGCATCTTGCTTATAAGGTGGCTATGATTGCAATGAGTAACATCTTCGCAATGAATGGACAGCCACGTCAGCTTATTGTTTCATTAGGACTTGGCAAGCGATTCAAGGTTGAAGACCTTGATCAGTTCTATGCAGGACTAAATAAAGCTTGCGCTAAATGGAACGTAGACATTGTAGGAGGCGACACTACTTCTTCATATACTGGACTTGCTATCAACCTCACTTGCATTGGTGAAGCCGCAAAGGATGATATCATCTATCGTAGTGGAGCAAATGAAACTGACCTCATCTGCGTAACAGGTGACCTTGGCTCTGCATACATGGGTCTACAAATTCTCGAACGTGAAAAGACTGTTTATTACCAACAAGTGCAGAGTATAATAATAAGGTAAAAGGAAGCACAAAAGCAATAAAGACGAGAAACGACTTGAAGCATTACGTCAAGAACGTGCAGCCATTGAGGATTTCCAACCTGATTTTGCAGGAAAAGAATACCTTATTGATCGTCAGTTGAAGCCAGAAGCACGTGGTGAGGTCCTCAATCAGCTTCGTGCAGCAGGAATACACCCTACTTCAATGATTGACATCTCTGATGGATTAGCAAGCGAATTGAAACATATTTGTGAGAAAAGTCAATGCGGATGCAGAATTTACGGAAAAAATATTCCTATCGATTATCAAACAGCAGCAACCTGCGAAAGAGTTCAATATGAACCTTACAACAGCAGCTTTGAATGGCGGGAGAAGACTATGAACTTCTCTTTACAGTGCCTATTGGTGATCGTGAGAAGATTGATAAAATGGAGAATATCAGACAGATGAGGTTATATTACAAAGAAAGTTGGGTTCATTCCTTACTAGCCCGTGATGGTAATGAGTTTGAATTAAAAGCACAAGGTTGGCTATAAACGAAATAGTTTATCTGTTAAAGGATGTAAATATAAACGTGAAAAGTTTGGAGGAATAAAATAAAAAGTACTACCTTTTGCATCGCAATTGAGAAAACAAACATACAAGCTTCAAAAACATTGCAGATAATGATGGTGCCATAGAACTCAGTTGGTAGAGCAAAAGGACTGAAAATCCTTGTGTCCCAGTTCGATTCCTGGTGGTACCACTCCTCCTTTCATCAGGGCGGTTCTCGCAGAAGCCGCTCTTTTTTTATTATCATTCATAGTCTAATTATCTTATTTAGTCATCCCTTAAAAACTATATTTCAGCATAAAGCCTGTACTGACAGACTCTCATGCTGATTCTTTTTATAAGGTCCAAGAAACCTCATAGGCTCTTTTGAGTTATATCTGCCGCCGCTAATAATACATTGATAGCATCTCCTTTCACACCTTTATAAAAAGTTGCGAGATAATCGATGGTCTGCTTTTAAGATGTCCTATGGTTGGCTCTATACCTGCTCGTTTTACAAAAATAGTTTGTGTTTCTTTTTCTTTTGGTAGATAGCTATCTTTAGCTTTAGGAGTGTCTGGAATGAGTATCTTTGTCTGCCCAATCTGCTTTGCACCTCTATACCCTCTATCTCCTGCTAACTTTATCAACCTGCTTTCCTGTCATCATCCTTTGGGTTTGTTCCAACGTCTTTTTCGATAGTATGCCCATCATATTCATTCCTAAAAGAACATGCACCCAAAATAAGTCCTGATCATGAGCGAAGAATAGATGCTTATTACAAACTCATATTGCTTATGTTTCCTTACCTTTTGCTGAGGCAAACCACATCTGTTCGTGCAGAGAATATACTTTGTTCTTTGACTTTCGATTCTGAGAAAGAACTCTATAATATAGTTCAAACATCTTCTCATATCCTTTCTTTCCCTCAAGATTACGCTCTAATTCTCTTACCAATCTTCCTGCTATGGTTCTTAGTTGTCTATCTGCCTTAAGAGACTTTCTTACGATTCTTGGGATGATTACGAAAACGTTGAGACAAGTGAAATCCCTTTTCAACGTAAACGTGTAACTCTGTCGTGAGGAAGACCTTGTCATGAACTATCTTCAGAACGTTTTTGATTATCTTTTATGCAACTTCGCATCTGTAGGATAGGTTATATTCTTCTCCTGCACGGTAGAATCATGAAAGCCGTATCAAAAATGATCTTCGTCATCATGGTCGGTATTAACACGGATGCTCTCTGCTAATATTAACTCCATACCTTCCCTCACCTGCTCGATTTCTGAGTGAACTAACTCGAGAGCGTCACAGGGTTGTTTGGGCATAAATTCAAGTCCACCACAAAAATATTGATAGTAACATTCTCACTCCATTGAGAAACCACCATTTCATCTGAAACATTACGCAAATGTTTTAAGATTAAAAGACCACATCAAGCAGAATAGGATGAGCAGGGCGACAGATAGTATTGCAATACAATGGAGAAAAAGCATTTTCAAAACACTCCCAATTAATCTGTTACTAAGTTGGAAAAGGGATGTTGATGACTAAAGCATGTCCTCTAAAGAAGAGAACATAGAAATTTGTTTGGATGTACGTTTAAGCATAAATATCTGCAAGATTTATAATGTAAAGGTACAAAAACTTGCAGATATAAAGCAAATGATTTGTAGTATAATATACTGTGAATCAGAGGAATATTAGGCTTTTAAGGGTAGACTATTTAATATGGGTCAGGCCTAAAAATAAATTGAAAACTTATTTGATTAAAAAGGCTTTTAGCATAGAATAAATTAAAAAGCTAATAAGATTATTTTTACTTTAGCATTAGATTATAAAGTAGGAGAAAATACCCTACTCCCAAAATCTTTTGCAGCAGAGTTTAACAAATTCAACCTTACCATCAATGTAATCTGCGAAATATTCCGCAGCAGGTACACCATCAGGAAGATTGCATGAACCACATCCGCACATGCAGGTGATTTACAATGAAAAACGTTCTTGAATAAACTCAATACGCTCCTCTCGGTCTGAAAATTCAATTTGCAGGTGCTAACATTTAACTAAGTATTTGTTGAAAATGTATTTTATGTCCTTATTATTATGGAAATGCAAACTTACATAAATTATTTGACATTTAATGAAATAATTACAATAAGTTTCAGCAAGAGCAAACAAAAAGATTTATAAAACGTGCATTAACTGCGTAAAAACTCTAATTTCACCAAATGTGAATGTTCATATTCCTCTACTACTTCATGCTGCCATATCAGTATGAAATGGAATATAAGCAGCCCATCCACCAAGTTTTAAAACAGGTTCAATATCTGAGCGAAAGAATTACCCACCATCAACAGTTGGTCTACATTTTATAGAAAACCTTTCACATAACTGATAATAAGACTTCTCTGTCTTATCTGAAACAACAATTATATCCTCAAAATAAGGGCTTAGTCAGAACGACGAAACTTATTCTCTTGATCGAGCAGCTCACCTTTAGTAAAAACAACTAAATGATATTTTCCTGAATCACGTAACACTTTCAGCGTATCTTCAATACCATCCATTGGTTTTTCCAGGCAGCTGGAAAGTTCTTTTCCCAATGCTATAATCTTCTTAACCTCCTCAGCTTTTTAACTTCCATCGCTTATTTCTATTGCATTCTCCAATAGTGATAATAAAAACGCTTTTGCTACCATAACCCAAAAAGCGGCATATTTGCTGTTTCAACAGCAAAAAGAGCACTGAAAATTTCATCAACAGAGGCGTATGACTTAAGTACCTCACAATACTCACTTTCTGCTGCCTCAAAATATGTTTGGCACTCCCATAAGGTATCGTCTGCATCAAAAGGCTATCAATGATATATCTTTCCTAACTTTATTATTTCCGCCTACAAATTACACTATTTAAATGTGTGACACAAATAACAACCACAAAATAATCTATATATTTAATTAACAAAAAGTTCATTCAGATGAGTGACTTTTGTGAAAACATCAAAGTAGATGTAACATAAGAATATATTATTAAAAATCAAATAATTATTTTTCTTGGATAACAGAAAGGCTCAAAGGAAAATATTTCATCTACTGAAATAAACATGAACACCTTTTTACTACCGTCATTTTAAGCTGAAAAGTACAGATAATTAGTAATTTATCCAATATTTTTAATTCAATTATTCTTTGTAGAATGAATAGTTTTATATAAATTTGCAACAGAAAGTTTATCAAAATGAAAAACTTTTGAAGAAGAAAAATAAAAAGTTATCCAAAAACTGACAACTTTCACACAAATATAGTGTATTAAAATTACACCTTCTGATAGACAGTAACAACAGAGTTATAAACACCTAAAAAGATAAAAATCAACAATGGAAATGAAGAACTTTACAATCACCAAACGTGATGGATCAAAGGAACGATTCTCCCTCGACAAAATTATGAATGCTATTCTCAAGGCATTCGAAAGCGTCAATGAACCTACTGATTTGGGTACTTTATCAAAAATCATTGCTAACTTGAATATTCAAAACGACATTAAGGTAGAGGATATTCAAAATCAGGTAGAGTTAGCACTTATGAAAGAAGGCTATTATCATGTAGCAAAGAGTTTTATCGTCTATCGCCAGCAGCACACAGAAGATCGTGAAACCCTTGAAAAGATGAAGTTCCTCTCAGACTATTGTGTAGCCTCTAATGCAGCAACAGGCTCAAAATTTGATGCAAATGCTAATGTTGAGCACAAGAATATTGCTACCCTTATTGGCGAACTTCCAAAACAAGGCTTTATTCGTCTCAACCGTAGATTACTTGTTGATCGTATTAAGAAAATGTATGGTAAAGACTTGGCTGATGAATACATTGACCTTCTTAACCACCATTTTATATATAAGAATGACGAGACAAACCTCGCTAACTATTGCGCTTCAATCACCATGTATCCTTGGCTTATTGGCGGTACAACCTCTATTGGTGGCAACTCTACAGCACCTACAATCTTAGAGTTTCTGCGAGGCTTTATCAACATGGTATTCATGGTATCTTCTATGCTTGCTGGAGCGTGCAAGCACCAGAGTTCCTGATGTATATGAATTACTTTATACAAAAAGAATATGGTGAAGACTACTGGAAGCGTGTTGATGAAGTAGTTGATCTCAGCCTAAGAAAGCGTACCATTGACAAGGTGATTACTGATTACTTTGAACAGATAGTTTATTCACTGAACCAGCCTACAGGTGCTCGCAACTATCAAGCAGTATTCTGGAACATTTCTTATTACGACCGCCCATACTTCGAGTCACTCTTTGGAAACTTCTATTTCCCAGATGGCTCACAGCCTGACTGGGAGAGTCTTTCATGGTTACAAAAACGTTTTATGACTTGGTTCAATCAAGAGCGTCTAAAGACCGTTCTCACCTTCCCAGTAGAAACAATGGCTTTGTTAGCAGAAAATGGTGATTGCAAGGATAAAGAATGGGGTGACTTTGCCGCTAAGATGTATTCTGAGGGACATAGTTTCTTTACATATATGAGCGATAATGCTGACTCACTTAGTTCATGCCGCCGTCTACGTAATGAGATTCAAGATAACGGCTTCTCCTATACACTCGGTGCTGGTGGCGTCTCAACTGGATCAAAGAGTGTATTGACAATCAACCTCAATCGCTGTATTCAGTTTGCAGTCAACAACAACCTTGATTACAAAGAGTATCTGACGCATATTATCGAGTTGTGCCATAAGTACAATGTTAGCATACAACGAAAACCTCAAGGAGTTACTGCGTAATCACATGCTCCCACTCTTTGATGCTGGATACATCAACATTGATCGCCAGTATCTCACTATTGGTATCAATGGTCTTGTAGAAGCAGCAGAATTCATGGGACTTGACATCACACCGAATGAGGGACTATAAGAAGTTCAGTACAGACCGTACTTGGATTGATAGAAACACAGAATAAGGCTTTCCGTACAAAGGAAGCAATGTTCAACTGCGAGATGATTCCTGCAGAAAATGTGGGAGTAAAACATGCTAAATGGGATACAGAAGATGGGTATTTTGTTCCACGCAGCTGCTATAACAGCTATTTCTATCGCGTTGAGGACAACTCGTTGACTATTCTTGACAAGTTCAAACTGCACGGAGCACCTTATATAGAACATCTAACTGGTGGTTCTGCACTTCACATGAACCTCGAAGAGCACCTCTCTGAGCCACAGTATCGTCAGTTGTTGCGTGTCGCTGCACAGGAAGGTTGCAACTACTTCACATTCAACATTCCAAATACCGTCTGCAACGACTGCGGTCATATCGACAAACGTTATATGCACGAATGTCCACATTGTCATTCTAAGAATGTTGATTATCTCACTCGCATCATTGGGTACATGAAACGTGTTAGCAACTTCTCTGTACCTCGCCAAGAGGAAGCACACCGCCGTTTCTATGCGGAGAAGATAAATATACAGTTAATACAACAAATGAGAAGTTATGTAAAGAATCGGTTACTGAAACCAAGAACGCATAACAGACATCATTGTAAAAACGCTTTAACTTACTAATAGGATTAACAGACTTCACGTCTAATACCCCCTAAAATCATTTACGGACACACGCTTATGTGTGTCCGTATTTGTTTATATTCCTCTTCATAAATTTCATGCTGCAACAATCAAAAATAAAATCCAAGTATCCACAAAACTACTTATTTGACACACAACACTATTATAAAAAGTTCACCCTACTACCAATAAAGTAACTAATCTTTTATTTTGGTGTCCTCGGATTTGGAGCATTACCCTTGAGACCTAAAAAGAGCTATTCCACATTTATAATTATCGATTTTACTGAGATCCATCCAATCTGCTTCAGATTCATGCAACGAATGGAATGTAGAGTACATGACTCTCTTTGTATGGTTAATATAATCTCATATCCACATTTCATTTCTTTAAGTATATTCTCCAGTCTATCTGCAAAAATAAAAAGCATTTGATACAATATCCTTACGACAAAAATCCTCAATGTGGACATTATTGAGAAAACATTCATACGCTGTCATATCATCAAACAAATCTAATGTTATATATGGATTATTGACATAAAAACGTTTAAAGAAAAATACATTGTCCATTGACAGTGATTCCTTCTTTTAAAAGATTCGCAAGTCCTTTGGACAGCTTATTTAAAAATAGGCTGTCTTTTTCAGAAAGAACATCATTTTTATTAAATACTATCATTCTCAAAGATATTTTTGTCCTTTTTTATGGCACGTTGGGCATCTTTGTTCTCAAGTCATTAGTGTCCCGTTAAAATCAGGACATTAATGATATACTAAAAGTTTCCCACCCTAATAAATAGATAGAAAAATAACAGTTTGTCGAATTTTTCTTTTGTAAATTAGTAATCGCTAAACAACTGATTTTAAAGACAAGACAACAATACAATTATGAAAGCAAAAATAAAGAAAATAAGTGACTTATCCAAACTCTTGAGTGTTAAAACTCGGATGAGTGATGATTTATTTCATCTTTTTGGTAAGTTTGGCATTGGTCACTTGTTATCTCGCCTTTCATTATAGATGACACCATGCTTGGGAAGAATGGCGTGAGAATGCAGGGTATTAGTCGTGTTTTCATTCATGTAAAAGGCAGATGTGTATTGGGCTACAAACTGCTACTTCGTGCATCCTTTGACAGCAAGACAACCATACCCTTTGTTTTTTTTATCACTCCAGTCCAATTTGACAACTTATAGCTTAGTGAAAAGTACTCCATAACATTGGTGTTAGTACTCCGCACCAATGGTGCTTACCAACAGCACAATATGTGCTAAGCAACATCACAAGTATTTTTAAAGTTTCTATAAGTAAACTTATATCAAGATGTAAAAAAATGAATACTCATCTCAAACATTTTGAATAGTTTAATCATCACTCTTAAAACACAATCATTTGCGATTCCCTAAAACTTATTGGTATATCCATAATAACCGAATGGACTTTAATGCACCCACACCTCAGTATTCAGAGAACAAAGTATTTCTCTAAAAATATTTTTGCTGTCACTACTGTCATCCAAAATCATCATATAACTTATTAGTTTACAGTGGTATTACATGAAATGTTAAAAGTGACAGCAACTTAAAAATAAAAATACTCTTGTAAGATATGTAATATAATCCTCCTATCCAGTATAAAACTTCAAAAACACATTTACATTATCTTACCTTAATGCTTTAATCCAAGCAAATAAAGTCAATTTCAAACGTTAGTCATATTCTTTTCATCACATTTTATTATAATTTCTCACTCTCTTTATGTTGTTTTTGATTAATATTATTATCTTTGCAGTGATTATTTCGAAATAAATATCTCTGCTTATCCGAGAAAGATGAGCAGACAGTAAATTCTAATCGTATAAATGAAACAATTCAGACTGGTGGACAACATCGTCGGATGGCTTGCATTCTTTATTGCAGCCTTCGTCTACTGTTCCATGAATTGAACCGACAGCCAGTTTCTGGGACTGTCCCGAATTCATTACAACAGGCTATAAACTGGAGATTGGTCACCCACCTGGGGCACCATTCTTTATGCTTACAGCTAATCTTTTCTCACATTTTGCAAGCGACCCAACAGAGGTTGCACGTATGGTTAACACCATGAGCGCATTGCTTTCGGCAACGTGTATCATGTTCCTTTTTCTGGACCATTACCCACCTCTCACGTAGACTGATTGTGCGTGATGGTGAAGCCCTTCACTTGCAAAAACTATCGCCATCGAAGGTGCAGGCCTTGTTGGTGCACTGATTTATACTTTCAGTGACACTTTCTGGTTTTCAGCAGTTGAAGGCGAGGTATATGCCTATTCATCAGCGTTTACAGCTGTTGTATTCTGGCTTATATTGAAATGGGAAGATAATGCAGACAAACCTCATTCTGACCGTTGGTTGGTACTGATTACCTATATGACAGGTTTATCCATTGGTGTGCACCTGCTCAACCTCCTTTGTATCCCAGCTATCGCATTGGTTTACTATTATAAGAAGGTGCCAGATGCAAACTTGAAGGGTTCACTCTTTGCCTTGCTCCTTTCAGTAGTCCTTGTTGCAGCCGTTCTCTATGGTGTTGTTCCAGGTATTATCACTGTAGGTGGCTGGTTTGAGCTATTCTTTACTAACACACTTGGTATGCCATTCAACACAGGTACAATAGTATATATAGCTTTACTAATCGCTTCTTTTGTTTGGGGTATTTATGAGACATATCAAGATAAGAGTTCACACCGTCAGAATATAGCTTTCTTAGCTGCTTTTTGCATATTGGTATACCTTTCTATGGCTATGGCTGGACAGCATTCTTTACAGGTATTGTTGTACTTGCTATTGTTTATGTATTGCTCCAGTGGCAGCGTCCATTTAACAAGGATGGTAAGAAACAGCGTGTAGCACTTGTTTCTTCACGCATAAAGAACACAGCCCTACTTTGTATGCTGATGTTGTTTATCGGCTATTCTTCGTACGCTGTAATCGTTATTCGTTCAACAGCAAACCCACCAATGGACCAGAACTCACCTGAGGATATCTTTACTTTGGGTAGTTATCTGAGTCGTGATCAGTATGGTGACCGTCCATTGCTCTACGGACAGGCATATTCAAGTCAGCCTGCTGTTGCAGAAGATGGAATGCACTATAAGTTTGATGAAGGTGCCCCTATCTATCAGCGCAAAGAGAAAAGTTCTAAGGACGAGAAGGATTCATACTTCATTGTTCGTCATAAGGCTACACAGGTATTTGAGCAGAATATGTTCTTCCCACGTATGCACAACCCAGGCTACGCAGGTCTCTACGAACAGTGGATGGGTGGTATCACAGGTCATGATGTTGATGGTGTGAAGATACCTACTCAATGGGAAAACATGAAGTTCTTCCTTTCTTACCAGTGTAACTTCATGTACTGGCGCTATTTTATGTGGAACTTTGCAGGACGTCAGAATGATATACAAGGTAATGGTGAACCTGAGCATGGTAACTGGATTACCGGTATCTCATTTATTGATAATGCTCTCTATGGTGACCAGAACTTGTTACCAGATGAGTTGAAAACAAACAAGGGACACAACGTATTCTATTGCCTACCATTATTACTCGGTCTGCTTGGTCTTTTCTGGCAGGCATGGCGTGGAAAGCGTGGTATACAGCAGTTCTGGGTTGTTTTCTTCTTGTTCTTTATGACTGGTCTTGCTATCGTAATCTATCTGAACCAGACACCAAGTCAGCCACGTGAACGTGACTATGCTTATGCTGCTTCATTCTATGCATACGCTATCTGGTGTGGATTAGGTGTATTAGCACTTTACGACTGGGCACGTAAACTGAAGGTTGCACCAGTGTTGTCTGCTTCTGTCATTTCACTTGTCTGTCTGCTTGTTCCTATCCAGATGGCATCTCAGACATGGGACGACCACAATCGTTCAGGCCGATATACTTGCCGTGACTTTGGTCAGAACTACCTTAACTCATTACAGCAGGAGGGTAATCCAATCATCTTCACTAATGGTGATAACGACACCTTCCCACTTTGGTACAATCAGGAAGTTGAGGGAGTACGCACGGATACACGTGTCTGCAACCTTTCTTATCTGCAGACTGACTGGTACATTGATCAAATGCGCCGTCCTGCATACAATTCACCAAGTGTACCAATCTCATGGCCACGCCTTGATTATGTAAGTGGTACAAATGAGTATGTTCAGATTCAACCAGAGTTCAAGCAGCAGATTAGAGTTCTATCAGCGGGACCCAGCCTCTGCAAAGGCACAATTTGGTGACGACCCATTTTTGAGACTGAAGAATATTCTCAAGTATTGGGTACGCTCAAAGAATGCTGAGACGCATGTCATCCCTACCGATACAATCTACATGACTATCGATAAGGAGGCTGTACGTCGCAGTGGTATGATGCGTCCTGGTGATTCAATTCCAGACCGCATGGTTATCTCATTGGCAGGAAAACAAGCATTGTACAAGAATGACTTAATGATGCTTGAAATGATTGCTAACTGTAATTGGACACGTCCTCTCTATGTAGCAGTAACTGTTGGTGCAGAGAACTTCATGAACTTAGGCGAGAACTTCATTCAGGAAGGCCTTGTTAATCGTATCACTCCATTCTCAACAATGGCAGATCCAAACTCACTTGGGCTAAACATGCGTAACTTCGATACAGAGAAAACATACGATGTGATGATGAATCGCTTCAAGTGGGGCGGTCTCAGCAAGCCAGGAATATACATCGACGAGACTGTAGCTCGTATGTGCTATACACACCGTCGTGAAATGGCTGAGCTTGCACTCCACCTCATTGCAAAGGGTGAAAACGCAAAAGCATTGAAGGTACTGCAGAAGGTCGAGAAGGAAATTCCTAACTATAATGTACCTATCAACTACATGAGCGGTTCAAGTGACATTGCACGTGCTTACGCATTGCTGGGTCAGAAGGTTAAGGCACGTAAGATGTATGATGAGTTGTGGAAGATTTCTCTTCAGTATGTTAACTACTATTTGAGTCTTAATCCTCGTCTCTTCAATATGTCACAGAGTGAATGTAAAAAGAATTTCCAGATTATGATGAATCTTGTCAATGAAAATGAAAAGATTGATAATGCATGGGCTAACAAACATGCAACTCAACTTCAAAATCTCTTTGCAAGATTTGAAAATCGAGGTGGTGCATTGATGTAGGATTATTGAAATCCTATACAGATATTTAAAACTAAAAGCCAGAATCTGGTTGTCCTAAAAGACAGCCAATCTCTGGCTTTTTACGTTATCCTATCCCTCTATAATCTATGGCTAATAGACACAGTAGTTGGATAGAATTGGGTAAGAATAAATGATAAACTGCTCCTTTCTCTATCTTTGGAAAGAGCTTTAGGGATGTATCGAATAATATGCTAATAGAACAACCTGCACGCTGGCTACGTATCTTTTATCCACACGCTCTTTGGCGTATGGATAAGAACGACCATTCCGTCTATCTCACCTTTGATGATGGACCAATACCTGAGGCTACGCCTCTTATTCTCGACATACTTGACCAATTCAATGCAAAAAGCCATGTTCTTCATGGTTGCTGATAATGTAAGAAACATCCTGAAATCTATGAGGAAGTGATACAGCGTGGACATAAGGTAGGCAATCATACTTATCATCACCTTGGTTCTTTCAGGCACTGGACTTTAACCTATGCCGTAGATGTAACTAAGGCTGATGCCCTACTCAAAACTCCTTACTTTCGTCCTCCTCACGGATGGTTACGTCATACAGTATATTGGTGGGTAAAACAGAACTATCGCGTTGTAATGTGGGACCTTGTAACACGCGATTATTCAAAAATAGTTAACAGCTGCAGACGTTGTAAATAACATAAAGAAATATACTCGTAACGGATCATCATTACCTTCCATGATTCTCTAAAAAGTATTGATAAGCTTCGCACTGCGCTTCCAGAGTCATTGCAATGGCTTAAAAGATCGAGAGCTATGAGTTCAAAGTGTTCCCTGTATGACCCAGTGAGAACTTTTTAAGAATTAACAATCATATCTCAATAATATTTGAAATAAAAGGTAACCACCTTCTGGTGTAATATGGAATTTTTACCATTGAATATTATCTTTTTCAAAGCATTTACACTTACAACGTAAGATGCATGAAAAGGCTCTTAATCTCATCTTATGTCATCAATAGACGCTTTCACTCCCATTATGCATAAAGAAATTCCACTGTTATTCAGTCATCAACTATTAAGTCCTTGGCTCACTCTATAGGATTCTTTTGCCTGTGGAATAGCAAAAGCTGCACCCTGTTGACGAAGCAACAGCACAGAAATATCGAAGATGGTTAGAAAATGGAGAAAGAGGCGTCAATGGCATATATGACAAACTACTTGGAGAAACGTCTTGATCCACGCCTTCTTGTCCCTGGTGTTCGTAGTATCATATCGCTTGCTCTAAACTATGCCCCCGCTCAACAAATGCCTGAAGGTGAGTACCAGATAGCAGCTTATGCACTCGGTCAGGACTATCATGACCTGATGAAGCAAAAGATGAGAGAGTTAGCTATGCAGATAACAGAACGATGGCAACTCCCCCAACAAAAAGAGGGAAAAGAATTTTCTATACGTTGCTTCTGCGACACAGCCCCAGTTCTTGAACGCTACTGGGCACAAAAAGCTGGTCTTGGTTGGGTGGGACGTAATCACCAACTCATAATTCCACATGCAGGCTCAATGTTTTTTTTGGGTGAGATTTTCTTACCTTTTGATGTTGATATGTATGATGAACCTATGTCCAACCGCTGTGGAAACTGCCATCGTTGTATTGATGCCTGCCCTACCCGAGCCATCATCCCTGATGAAGATTTCCATGCCGAACGCTGTCTATCATATCAGTTGATAGAAAACCGAGGAGAGTTATCTGATGAAGCAAAAAACCACATGGGTGATACAATCTATGGTTGTGACCGATGCCAAACAGCCTGCCCTTGGAATCGCTTTGCTACACCTAATACAGAACCAGCTCTCCAACCTAAACCAGAGCTACTCTGTATGAGTAAAGAGAAATGGCACAACCTAACGATAGAAGAATATCAACGTTTGTTTTAAAAAGGCTCAGCAGTTAAGCGAGTTAAATTTGAAGGATTAAAACAGTAACATTACCGTAAAAGGAAAAAAATAAAGGATTATTCCTATTCATAGACCGATAAAATATCACTAACAAGTGAGAAACTATTACACTTCTAACAAGAATAATTTTATTTTTAATTTGCTGTCACTTTTAACATTACATGCAAACTCACTGTAAACTAATGTATTAGTAAACTATTTTTAAATGATAGTAGTGACAGCAAAAATGTTCTGGGAAAATACCTCATGCAGGATGTGAATTATATTTGGGTATCACTAAACATTCAAAAAGTTTTTAGAGAAAAAGGAAATGAATGAAAAATAAATTCAATATTATACGAAAAGTCATATAAATAAAATAAGTTACCAATAACAAACACCTATGACACTAAAAACAAGCTAAAAAGTAACATTTGTTCCCACTTTCCAACTTAGCACTAACTTTGTTATACTTATCATAGAAAGATAAAACAAAGTATTATAAATTAAATAAAGGAGATAAAAAAACATGGCTAAGGTAGAAAAAGGAGTTGTTTTCACTTCAAACAATGTAATTGACTATGCAGAAGGTGGTGTAGTAAGTAAGGAATTGGTACATAGTAATGCAGGAAGTGTAACCTTATTTAGCTTCGATGCTGGTCAGGGACTTTCAGAGCATACAGCACCATTCGATGCATTCATTCAGGTTGTTGATGGAAAGATGGAACTGACCGTTGAAAATGTTAAGCATGTAATCAATGCTGGAGAAAGTTTTATCATTCAAGTGGTGCACCTCACTCTGTAAATGCACCTGAGAAGTTCAAGATGATTATTACAATGATTAGAGGCTAAGGTAATGGTGATGAGTTAACGAGTTAACAAGTTGACAAGTAAACAAGGTACTTAACATAATATAGTCGATAAGTTTACGAGTAAACAAGTTGACAAGTAAACAAGGTACTGACATAATATGTTAAAAACTGATAGTTGACAAGTTGCTTAATAAATCAAAATTATACGAACTTATTGGTTGATAAATAAAACGAGTTGGCAAGTTGCAATGAGGTAAAAGGAATTAAATCCTTGCTATCAAGCAACTTGTCAGCTCGTTTCTATCAACTCGATAACTTACCGAGATCGTCAACAATCTTCTACTTTACAATAGTTTGATAATCCTTCTCAAATGAACGAGGGTGGCGACCTAGTTAAAACCGTATTCAATAAACAGTTAGCAACCAATTCTTCATTTGTGAGCTCAACCTTAGGTTCTTTCTTAACTTCACTTGCAAAAGAAGAACTTCCCACGGACCATTAGAAAGTCATGGTCATCTGCTCCATAGAACATCTCGTTGGTATCTGGGTCTTCCATTAACTGATAACGAATCTGCTTCTTTGATGCAACAGGGTTAAGCGTTAACAATAAATTGTATGCATTACAAACTGCACGCAAATGGCGACCTTTAGGAACATAAGTCCTATCTGTGGATAAATTTCATCAAACTCGTAAGCTTGGAATAACTCTTTTAGCTTCATAGATAATGTTGTAATATATTATCAATTAATACTTTCGACACATCATTGCAATGATGCAGACGAACCATTATAAATGCAAAGATTACATTATGATACACTTGCAAGTTAGAACATTAATTCGTATATTTTGCAGCGTATCACTAACCAGGGATTAGTTTGTTGATGATTCCTATAAACATTCAATACATGAGAAGAGACCAAGAAATTTCTTTGACCTTATTGAGATGGACACAAGCGCCGAGGCTCAAGGCATGGGCCCTGATTGCATCAGGAATTTCGTCAGTGACGAAAGTAATGCAAGCTGGGATCTTACCTAACTAACAAGTATGCTGAAGGTTATCTGGCAAACGCTACTACGGTGGTTGTCGAGTGGTTGACCAAGTTGAGAACGCTTGCTATTGAGCGTGTTAAGCAGGCTCTTTGAGTGCTGAATATGCCAACGTGCAGCCTCACTCTGGCGCACAGGCTATCCAAGCTGTGTTGCTTGCCGTATTAAAGCCAGGCGACACGCTGTGGGACTCGACCTTCGACCAGGGGTCATCTCTCCATGGTAGTGAGGGTGGAATACATCTGGTATCCTTTATAACCATGAGGCTATACGCTGAATCCTGAAACAGGTCGTGTTGACTCATGACGAGATGGAGCGTCTTGCACGTGAACACAAGCCAAAGCTTATCATCGGTGGTGGTTCTGCTTACAGCCGTGGGTGGGATTATAGCGTATGCGCCAGATTGCTGACGAGGTTGGTGCTTTACTGCTGATTGATATGGCTCACCCTGCGGGTCTTATCGCTGCAGGTCTGCTCGATAACCCTGTAAAAGTATGCACTATTGTTACTACAACAACCCACAAGACGCTTCGTGGTCCTCGTGGTGGTATTATCATATGGGCAAGGACTTCGATAACCCGCGGGGCTTGACAGCTAGAAGGGCGAGTGAAAACCAATGTCTATGCTCTTTACTCTGCAGTATTCCTGGAAACCAGGGTGGACCATTGGAGCATGTGATTGCAGCTAAGGCTGTGAGGCTTCGGTGAGAACCTTCTGCCAGGATTGGAAAGAATATGCTATGCAGGTGAAGAGAATGTTCTGATTCTCGCTCAAGCACTTGTTGAGAAAGGCTTTAGCATTGTTGCAGTGGCACAGACAACCATTCTATGCTCACTTGACCTACGTCAAGTATCCAGACCTTACTGGTAAGGTTGCCGAGAATACGCAGTGCTGCTGACATCACTGCCAACAAGAACAAGGTGCCATACGATGAGCGTTCTGCTTTCCAGACCAGCGGTCTGCGCCTTTCGGGAACAGCTGCTATGACAACACGTGGTTGTAAGGAGGATATGATGCTACTCTGTGCAGACCTCAGTGACGAGGTGTTGTCAGATCCAGAGAACGAGCAGGTTATCAAGCGTGTACGTGAGAAAGTGAACGAGACTATGAAGGATTATCCTCTCTTCGCTTACTAAGCATAAGACATACAAAAGATACTATACACAAAAGAGGTGTGCCAATTATTTGGTACACCTCTTTTTCGTCAACTTTCAATAAGCCGTATTATCCTCTTAATGCATTAAATATTCAGGTGTAATGGACATTTGGTAGGCTGAAAAACTCTCGGGTTTTAGTAATGGACATTTGGTAGGCTGATTATTCCAGCCTACTTTTTTGTATTTATGAATCCATCTATAAACTTCTTCTTGTTAGCTTCATTCAATCCATTATGATTATGTAATTGCTCTTTTTAAGTTGTGAGTTAAATCCTTCCAACAGGTTTGTTGTATTAGGTATTTGCATATCGGATACTCCTCCACGCATAGATGCATGTCAGATGTGTCTGTAATAGAACGTCTTGCCGTTCTCAGCCTTCTGTGTGTATAAGTTGTCTTACCCGAGATTAGGAGAGTTCGTTCGTTTAGGAACTCTTTCCATTTATCACACCATTTATTAAAGCAGTTTATAAAGCTCTTCTTTCTCATAGAGAACATCCTTCTCATTAATACCAACAGCTCCAACGCCTGCAGGCAAATGTGGGTTGTTAGTAGGAGTCTTCTAACTATCTGAAATTGGTGAAATTGACACATTTGTACGGGACAGAAACTTATAACTGTAAAAAGTCCTACATGCCCATCACACACCACTGCTTTTATCATGGTTCCACGCTCCGCAATACTGCAAGTCCATCAAGATAATCTCTATTAGTTTCATTTTTGACAAACTTGCGATAGAGTATTTTGCCTGATGAAACATCCTGAAACAACATCACACAAATATCCTGGAAAAGTATAGTTTGTGTCCAATATTATTGCAGATTTGGGGTAAGTAGCAGTAAAAAGCTATCTACTACTAAAAACTCAACCACGTCGTATGGTTCGTTCTGAACATTTATAAAAGAGTGGATAGATCGGATATCGTTCGATTTGCCGTCAGATAGTCGTTCCATAGAAATATTATTTATACGCAGACCACCTTGAAATTGTCTACCACAATCCTTGCAGGAACACATCTGAACAGAACGTCGATGCCCATTCTTTTTAACATTTGAGTAGTGCAGAAGATACAGTTTTATTCATAGATTTTTCAAATACTGCAAAGGTAGTAAATAAAAGAATTCGAGAGTTTTCAGCCTAGCAAATGTCCATTACACCAATATTCATTATAACAAGCATAATATCCATCTTAAAAATCCCATGTTAAATTATTATACTATTGCTCGCATATTGTGTTGGTGCTTAGCACACGTTGTGCTGTTGGTAAACACCAATGGTGCTAAGTGCAAAAACAATACAAAGATATGTAGCAAATTCTTATGTGAAACAACTTATGTATTCTCAGAACATTTCTGAAAAGAATACATAAGCAGTGATATCAATTTCCTATTAAAGGAAATGTGAGACTAACAAATACTCTCCTACTCTCCCGTATAAAAACCTAATACGCTTTGTCAGACCCAAAGTTACAAGCAGGACAGAATTCAGGATGCATATTCATGCGCATACGGCAGTCTGGGTATGCACGATAAACACCATGCTGTGAATAACCAGCAGGCTCATAGCACCCTACTTTCCACTTATCATGGCGCTTGCGTAAGCTTTATCAAGATCGGCTGGCTGAGGAGTTGGAACTGGTGTCTTCTTATTAATAAGATTCTCCACTCTACCATGAAATCAACTAAAGTCAGTAAGGTTAGGCTCCCCAAGGTTCTACATCTGTTGGATACATATTGATCGATTCCTTTTCTGTATGCATATTCGTCGCTGAGACCTGCAAAAAGAATGACCAAACTCATGTACAACAACTGGCTTAAAATAAGGGTTACGCACCATAGAAAGGTTGTAAGAGTTTAAAATACCACCGCCACCATACTTCTCAGTATTAACAAGAACGATAATATGCTCATAAGGTGTACCTGCCAACCAGTCATGCAGTTCCTTTAGATGCAGCGTTGTCAAATAGCGATCACTATAGAATGTGTCAAAATGTGAATGAAGAGCCGTATTCTTCCAAATACCCTTTGAAGGTTCTGACGTACCACTCTCCAAAGATGGCGACTTAACAGCTACAACATTAAAGCGCTGACGCAATGACTTAAATGGCTCATGCGCAAAAAGAGCTTCATTTGCAGTGCGACAGTCATCTATAAAATTTGCCATCTCCGCTTCTGTATATCCCTCCGCAATATATGCAATATGAATGCAACGCGTTGTATCTGCCGCCTTCTGCAATGTTTCATAAGGCGTAACAGAACGCTCACCAATGTGACGAATAAGAATATCCTTTGGATTAACCGTATGACTCATAGACACTGTCACCTCACGACGATTATTTCGCAGTTCAACAGTAATATCTACAGAATCCTTTGGAAAAGGAACAAGAAAAACATTCTCAAAAGACTTCTGTGAAGGTTTCTGTGCTTCATCATTTGTTAGCCACTCTTGGAAAAGTGTAGAGAAAGAGTTACGATAGATAACCTTTTGCGTACGATGGTCACGAACAATAACCTGACCATTTCCTTTCAACAGGTACCTCAGCCAATCGTTCGTGCTTACCATACCAACGTGGAATACGTGACGATTTCATCTACAGCAATAGTCTGTTGCTTTGCATTACCTGCAAAGATGTAATCGAGTCGCAAGGTTGCATCCTCAAAATAATGATTAAAATCCTGTGCAGCAGCAGTCAATGTGACAGCCAACAACAAGAGAGGTAATAATTTTCTCATAAGGTTATAATAAATTAGATTTTTATACTACGATATAGTAAATAAGCAAAGAGGAAGGCATTTATGTAAATTTATGCCGATACACCATAATGTGATTATAGTGCATTAAATATTGAATACAAAAGTTATCAATAATAATGAAAAAGACAAAAACTAAATACCATAATTCACTACGTAAAACATAAAACAATAGATTATAAAAGAACTAACTCTGTCAAAAGTAAAGTTTTTATTAATAAAACTAACATTATAATTCTCACTTTTTCTTATAACCAAATTATATATCGCATTACCAACAAAACTAATAACAAAACATAAAACAAAAATTTGGCTGTTTGTGATGTAACTTTGCAACGCAATACGCTGATATGGCTCAGTTGGTGAAACAACGCATTCGTAATGCGTGGGTCCCCAGTTCGAGATCCGGGTATCGGCTCAATTTGCGGAGATTAGCGCATCGGTAGTGCACGGGCTCCCAAGCCTGGGAGGCGGGTTCGATTCCCGTGATTCAGCTCACCGATTATAAGATATAAAATAAGGACAACTCTTATGAGTTGTCCTTATTTTCAATACCTATAATCAATAGTTATAGAGGGGTGAGTTATATTATATCCTCCCTACTAACTAAAAATGACTAATCCCAACTTTTAACTTCAACAACATTATAATCAACGTACTTCTTGTCAACGACGATAATAAAAATGGTTAGTGTAAAAAGTCTGCTCCTTACCTTGTTCTAACTTATATTCCAAAACAAGATGCTTCTTCTTTAAAAAGTCAATGAAAGAGGAGCCAAAACTGTTTTACGGTTTGTTTTGTGAGAATATAAGCAATAGCAAAGTTCTTATTAAAATCAATTTTTAGTAGGTTCACCATCCTTACCCATAAAAGCACTTCACCAAACTCCTTTGTAGAATTTCCTGTGAAGTTATTTTCTTTATTATAGGCTTAGTTTCATCACCAATATGAAAGTAATTACGAGACTCTGTATAACTTACTATATTAGATTTCCCTCAGCCGTTTTATGTACTACATGATGATAACAACAACATTGTCAGCTGCAAAAAGCAAGCAAAAGTTTTTCATCATAATATAATTATAATCAAATATTTTTATAAACACGATACTTCTCTAGAGTTGATATGCAAGAGATACTTAAGTAATAATGACATCAAATGCAACTGACATTTTTCCACAATATCTGTCCTTAAACACAAAAGTAATTAAATTATGTCATATTATCACTTTTGAAAGAATTAAAATTAGTTAATTTAACACGTGCACTTTAACTTTTGCAGGTAAAAGAGTGTGCAAAAAGAGATTTAATGCACTAAATTAATAACAAAAGAAGATAAAAATGGCACTATGGACATGATGTTCTCCATGATGGAGGGTAATAGTTATGAGACAAAGAAAGATTTAGTAAAAGCATATTGAACGTTTCGGTACAGAAGAGCAATTCCACACTTGTTCTGTAGATGGTATGAACGCTAGAAGAACTGGTAGATTTCTTGACAGAACGTGGTAAATTTATGCCTGCAAAGGGAGGATTCACAGTTGATACAACTAAGATTTGTAATCACTTAAACACCGAAACTCTGTAAGGCAAATATTATAATAAACTTTTAGAGTTTAAATTAAAGACATTTGATTATGATGATAAATTTATGGAATGAATACTTGTCCAGACTGTATTGCAGTTGACAAGCACGTAGAAAGGAGTGACAATCGCTATGAAGTAATCGATATTGGTTCACATATTAAGTATTTGAAAGAATTCCTTCGTCTTCGTGATAACAACGCTGTATTTTGACGAGGCAAAAAGTACAGCTATGCTGGCGTACCTTGTTTTATACTTGAAGATGGTACGTAACACTATCACCAGAAGAAGCTGGTATCAACACTTAACGATGCCCTGCAGCAGTTTCTTGCCGTCTTTGATGGTTCTGGCTGCTAACAAAATAGATAGAATGAAAATTAAAGCCCTCGACAATTCCGTGGAAATAACTTCATGAATTACGAGGGCTTTTCTCTATTCATATATTACTGACATATATCAAATTGCTAATGAACTTGCAGAAATAAAAAGCACCCCATATAGGGTGCTTTCTATAATAATTCAAATAAAAATTCAAACTTTACTTTTGCATAAGCAGCAGAACGAATCTCACGAATTACCGTAATCTTTACCCAGACCAGAATAAGTCATCTCATTCTGAATCTTCTCGCAATCTCAGAACTGGGTTCTCGCTTTCTGCATCATCCATCTTGTCAGCACCTACGATTACCGAAGTTCGCGACCAGCCTGAATAGCATAGTCTTAGTTACACCTGGATGAGCTCATTGCAATTGCTTCAAGGTCAGTTCAGACGCTTAATATAGCTTTCTACAATCTCACGACGAGCACCTGGACGAGCACCAGAAATAGCATCACATACCTGTACGATTGGCGCAAAAGTGTAGTCATCTCTATCTCATCATGGTGAGCAGCAGTCGCATTGCAAATATCTGGTTTTCTCCTTATGCTTTCTCAAGCAATCTTACCACCATAAAGTGCGTGTGGTAAATCAGTCTCCTCATCTGGCACCTACCAATATCATGCAACAATCCTGCACGCTTTGCCTTCTTTGGTTCAAGCCTAACTCACTTGCATAACAGCACAAAATTAGCTGTCTCACGAGCATGCTGCAACAGATTCTGACCGTATGAAGAACGATATTTCATCACTTACCTACAATACGAATCAACTCCTGGGTGAAGACCATGAATACCGAGGTCGATGAGCTGTACGCTTACCGGTCTCTCAATAATCTCATTATCAAGTTGTTTCTTAACCTTAGCAGCCACTTCTTCGATACGTGCTGGGTGGAATACGACCATCTGCAACAAGCTGATTGAAGTGCCAAACGACAAATCTCACGACGAACTGGGTCAAAAAGCAGAGTTACAATAGCCTCTGGTGTATCATCAACTACAATTTAACACCTGTTGCACTTTGCCTCTAAAGCACGAATATGACCTTCACGACCAATAATACGTCCCTAACCTCATCGCTATCAATGTGAGAAAACACTTACAGAGTTCTCAATAGCTGTTTCGGTAGCAACACGCTGAATGGTCTGAATAACAATTCTCTTAGCCTGCTGATTCGCATTAAGTTTTGCTTCGTCAATCTGATCTCATTAATGTAAGATGCTGCATCAAGTTTTTGCTTGATGCTCAAACTCTCTATCAAACCTTCTTTGCTTCTTCAGAACTAAGACCAGAGAGTTCCTCAAGCTTCATTCGCTCCTGCTCCTGCATCTTCTCAAAGATCAAGCTGCTATCTGCAGTAGCTTCTTTTCATTATCTACAGCTGCTGCTGTTGCTCACATCTTGCTTACGGCATTAAGTTCATCGACGCTTGATTCAACGCTACTTCACGCTGCTTTTCAAGCGGTTTTCACCCGCTGTATCTTCGAGCACGCCGCTGAAACCTTCTTTCAAGGCTCACTTTTCTTGTTAGAAACTTTCTCTTTAACTTCAAGTTCTTTTCTAACTAATTACCTCTGCAGCTTTCTCTGCTTTTTCCATTGTGATCTTTGTATTTTCCAGTTAAAATATCAAAACGGAAATAGCAAATCCTAGCACATCAGCCGTAGGCATACCACAGCTATTATAACTGTTACTATTGGACCCATTGATTCTTTTTATGAGTTTCATTAAATATTCTACTATTTCTTCAGTGTATCTTCAATTTCTGAGTGAGTTTACTGAGAATATCATTAAATGGAGCCGTATCATTGCGTACACCTTCTTTCTTATATCGCGGCAATGTCAAGCATAGCCATATATAATGTCCTTATCCCCTTTCTTACCTTTAAAAGAGTTGAATAAGTATTGATGAGTGTCGGTAATAAAGCGGCGCCGAACGATAATACTCCTCATCCTCTCGTGGAACATTTACGGATAGTTCTGCATCATAGACATGCAATCTTATATGTAGCTTATCGTCTGCCATTATATTCTGTTTTATTTCACTTAAAAGTGTGATACACTTATTTACATCTCGGATGAGAACTGGCAACTCGCTTTTAGTGCGGTTCCATATCACCATCCGTAACTTCAAGCATTTTTAGCCATCTTCAACGAGGTTATAATCGGCTTCGCTGAGATAACTCTTCTTGCAGTGCTTTTGTATCTCCTGCTCACCGTGATCAACTGAGCGCATACAACTCGTCATTCTCCTTCTTCGGTGCTTCGTACTGAAGAATCATTTTAACGAACACGCGTCGCAAACGTATTCAGAATCTTCTCATTTGCATTCATAGCTAATCCTATTCGTTTTGGCTTACAAAAATTACATTAAAAGTTTCTATTTAAGCAAAATATATGCTTAATTATTTTTGACTCTACTTCATCAGCAGGCTTTTGGCTCTTTCTTTGCAAGTGACACTACTTGATAAAGCGAAGTCAGTTGTCCACCCACGACTGAATCCAGAGCATGATTATACTGAACAGGTATAACAGCCTTTATAACGCCTGGGTCAGAGAAACTATTTTATCATAAATGCTATTTACAGTCTTCTCTGTCATTGCATAGATAGCTTTCTTAAAAAGCTTGGAACACCTAACTGACTTCATTAATCACCCACAAAGCATCATTAAGTCTTCACGTGAAACCTTGAAACTGATAAAGATAAGGCTGAATACTTGCATCTTTTTACAATTCTGATGCTCACATCTATCTCATCAGAAATTATCATCAACATTATAAATATTTTCATGGTTTTACGACTTGCCTTTTTCACCAAGGCCAACTTATTATTCAATGTTGGAACACGGGAAAGTCTGCTTGTACGTACGTAAATCTGGAAGCATAGCTAAATTATTGATACCCAGAGCTGAGGTTGCAAGTACTGGCGATTGAGTGAAAACTCGAACCAAGTGTCGCCATGGTCCTCTGCCACCTGCAGTCTTTGACTGTGCAGCATCATTCTTCTCAAAGAGTTTTGATAAGAGATCCCATATCTTTTGTTTAAAGTTTTAAAGTTATTAAGATGAGCTTTTATTTTGCTCGATTGCAGTTAATACATGAAATTCACTATTAAGTAAATGATTTCTCATTTCTCACAGCTTTTATAAATTAAATTAAATTTATTACCTTTGGCAATCAAAGATAGCAATGTGTGTGTACTGCAAATGAAAGCGTATAACGACAAATACTTAACGAAAGGATTGTCCCTCATTAACTTTGTTATCTTGACGTAACCCATTTGCCATCTAATAGCACGCCTATAGCACATGGGTTAGAAAAATATCCATAAGAATTTGACGCTGAGCATATAAAATAAGCAATAACTACCAATTTAAAACAGATATTCAAAGCATAACAATATGGAAAGGAATGGTTCTCGCATGAGCGGTTCAGAGTACACGCCTCTGCTTATCATCATAAAGGAATAAAGCAAACAGCTTATACCATTTACGATAAAGCTCATGATTTACTATCCCAGTATCTGCTGTTGATGCTGGCTGGATCAAAGAGATTCTGATTATCTCTTGGCCATTTGACTTGCCAGGATTTAAGCTGCCTGTTGAGGAGACGGAAGTAGCTCTTGGAGTATTGCGGCACAGACGCAGAACAGCCATCACCAGATGTGCTCCTGCAGGTCTTTTATCATTGACGTATAAATTTGTCGGCAAATGAGTTGTCTCGCTTGGTTCTGGGGGATAGCATTTTCCCAGGAGCAGGCTTTTGAGTTCTTTATTGCATAATGGTGTGCAGATGGCTTGAGGAAAATAAGGCACCTGTAATTTGGCATTATTACGTCAAATGACCCGAAAGATATGGCGCTGCAGAATTTGATGAGACAGGGCAAATGTCTTGGGCATAGAAGAAAAGCCAGAACATCCAAAGAGTAACTATGCTGTCGTGGGACTTTATTTCCTACCCAAACAGTGTTGTTGAGATGCCCAAAGAGTATTAAACCCATCTCCAAGAGAACTTGAGGATTACAACTTGTTAATCAGTGCTATCTTAAAGAAGACAACTGCATGGTGCAAACGCTCCGGCGTGGTTTCGCCCGCAGCGATACTGGCACGCATGATGAGTTTGGCTGCAGCCAGTACTTTTATAGAATGTATATGGAGAAACCGTACGACTTTAAGGTTGTAGTGCTTGGAAGAAATAGCATATAGGCTGGATAACTTCAGAGAAGCTTCGAAGAAGCGCAGCCAATGATTAGGACATAACTATGGTGAAATATCTCGTACCGAACATGCTGAAGAGTAAGATAAATAATCCTCGCTGAATCAATAAGAAAAGTAATAAATATGGAAGAAACAACTAGAATTAGAACGAGGGAAGGAAACTAGGAGGTTCACGAAAGGTAACTCCTCCTTTGATTTTGCCACACCTTTATCCGAACTATCGTACTCAACTGAGTACTGTGGTTTCAAGCATTGTCGTGATTATTTTCGGTAGTTTGAGGCCTCCCTCGTCTTAGATGCTACACACCTGTGTGTCAGTCTGCTGCAAAGGTTGCTGATCGAGGACGAAAGAAATAATGGCAATGGGCACGTGGTTCCTCTCTTGCAAAACGTAGTCGAAACCTCCGGTATCATCTCCAAACTCAACTGGTGTTGATAATGAGATGGAGTTTTATCACGCCTATTGCGAAGATATGACCAGGACTTGAAGTTATATGTTAACTATTCCAACAAAGGAAGAAGAGTAAAGGACACATTATCATGCCGCGACCAGCCTCTTAACGTTGATATTGATGAGCTCATCGTGAAAAATTGAATGCTCCTATTAACGGGCATCTTAGGATAACCAGCTTATATTGGTAATGGAACATGCACTATGTACCAACTAACGACAACTCAAGCGAGGTCCTTACTCTATCAATGAAAGTTTCTGGAACACCTGCAACGGTAGCTACACGTGCAGGAATCATCACTATCAGTCAAATAATGGACATTCAATGAAGAACGCACCAAATTCTTAATGTTACCATTCTCTCTCCAAGAATGGCAGCTAACAAGTAGCGAACTGGGTTACACAGACAGCAAAGTCTACCTCTGTTATCGATTACGACACAGACGAGAAGTACCGCGTTCTCTTGACTATCTCAAACGTTAGCAATTGTATATAATCAATCAGGCAAATGAGGATAAGAATACCATTGCACTTCATTTTAGATAAGTTCATTAATGACCGTTTAAGTAAGATGTGCAGAACTTGGTAAGACCGAAGGAGAGTTGCCTGAGAACTATAAGCAGCAGATAGTATTGTTGGATGAAAGATGAATGCAGGCGTTGTTGCAAATAGTAAAACTCAGGAGTGAAACTTGCTGAAGTTGAAACACAGATGAATTGTTCAAATACGATTGCAAAGAGGTTGAAAATTCATCATGACACTTTCTCCGTTATTCCATCTAATGTGGGTTTAGATGACAGAGTTCTACTTCTTTAGATTAACTTAAAATTACGGCGAGTTGGTCCTTGAGCGTAATCGTTTGCTCCGCAGTGCATCCTGAAAGTTCTCGGTGGTAGAACCACTTACTGCTGGGGTCGCTGAGTTGAATGGTAACATTCGCCGTGTAATGGGCGTCAAAAGAACACCAGATTCAGCGTGATGCTGTTTCTGCCTGAGTTAATAGTTCAATAGGGCAAGTTGCTGAGACTCCCACAGCAGGAACGTGTACTGACACAGTTGACCGTCCAGCGGGAAGTTAAGTCTGGTCTTTTATCTTATGTTGCTTCAGAAGCGTGAGAGAAGAAATAATATCTCTTTAGCAGCGACAGCCGCGTGGAGCAAAACATTGATGATCACACCCCAGCTGATTGGTAAGATTAATTTTCGTCTGCAGCAATCGCCATTATGCTACTAATTGGTTGCTTGCTTCCGGTAGCCAGTAATCGCCTCTTCAATTCTTCGCTATAAGATTGAAGGAGTCATGATGATGTTGCACGCCTTACCCAAATTACCAGTGTGCTGGCCGGTAACTGTGTTCTGGTAACCAAGGCGAAGGTAAGCGAATGTCATTTGTTCAGGAACAGACAACCAGATGAAGAAATCTTCCATTCAATGCGTACCAACCTCCAGTTTATGTTGAGGAAGGAGTTAGAGATGGCAACTCTTCACATCATCTACTTCTGAAATTTGAAGTGAACCTTTACAGCAGCTAAACCTCTGTAAGTTTCGGTCTTTGGAAAGAAAGAGTTAATCTTGGTTAGTCTTGACATCCGTCGTCACGTTTGGCAGAGCTTTTTTCGGCATCAGCAATGCAGCAGCGTGGTATTACAAGCAGCAACATAAAGACAACCCAACGGTAGAGGACTTACAGGAGCAGTTTTGCTTCAGGAGTTAATAAGAACTTGGATGTCCTCATGGCGATACTATTCTCAAACACCCTGCCGACATCGCTCGTAATTCATTAGATACTATCATTAATTTCTTGAGAGGAGAAGTATGATTATATCATGATTGACTGTCGAAGTAGGTCTTATTACCAGATGCTCTTCCGTTTGCCTTCTGTAAGCTGGTATATCTATATGTGTCGTGCAGACTACACATGAGATCAAGCTTCAACAGTTAGTATACTTTGCAAACGAGAAGAAGTTCCCCTAACATGGCAATCGTTCATGGTATTGATATGTCTAAGAGAAAGTAGCTATTACTATAGTTGTATTTAGTTGCGGTAAGTATGGTAGAGCAAACTGCAGGTACAAACTCTGGACGATATGGGAAACTATGTAATTATGGTAACTACTAGCGGCCACTATGGCAATAGAACGATGACTCTATAAAGAGATAAACTCTAAATCAAGAGATAGATTCTAAATAGATTATGATTATTGCAAGTTGGCTTCAATGGAACCATCGTAAGGGTACATGAATATCAAAATCAGTGGGGTGTTCAGCACCGCTACCGATACCACTCATCTTTGATTAAGACGGGTCATAACCCCATCTTATGGGCGATCAGAGAAGGCTAATTACTCCAAGAGGCACTGTTGATTGGTGTCGCCAGACGTGGCGTAGATTTCTGGTGACATTAACAAAGGAGCTATCCTGAAGAGGAAAAGAGAAGAACAATCACTTTTCCAGAAGAGTTGAAGGTGAAATGTTTGTTGACGACCGCAACCGCGGGTTTACCAGATTGAGAACTATCATCAGATGATAACCAACAACGAAACATAGAAGCCGTAACTTTGCACATCGGTCATTTGAAGAACATGAACCCGCCCTGAAAAAGCATTAGGTGAACCTAGCCATAACAAAAGATATACACTGGGTATACTTTGTTTAATGATAAGTGATTTAACAACTAACTCGGGTAGAGTTCTATATGTGTGGGATAAAAATTGGTGGAAATACACATATAATTTAATGAGTCAAAAAAAAACTTTCTATTACGACTCTGAAAAAACCTAATAAAATCATCCAAATTAACGCATAACTATCTTTCAATAGAAAAACAACTATATAACTATTATAATTTTAGGTGTAATATGGACGACATTGGGCTATGAAAAAACCTCGAGGTTTTAGTAATATAAGGACATTGGTAGGCTAATTATTCAACCTACTTTTGTCTGTTATAGATCCATCTATAAACTTCTTCTTGTTAGCTTATTCAATCCATTGTGATTATCTTAGGTGCTCTTTTTAGTTGTGAGTTAAATCCTTCCAACAAGGTTTGTTGTATTAGGTATTTGCATGTCAATTCTCCTCCCATGCTAGATACTTAGCGAATGTGTGTCTTAATAGAACATCTTGCCGTTCTCAGCCTTCTGTGTGTATAAGTTGTCTTACCCGAGGATCAAGAGTTCGTTCGTTTGGAACTCTTATTTATCCACACCATTTATTAAAGCGGTTATAAAGCTCTTCTTTTCTCATAAGAACATCCTTCTCATTAATGCCAACAACGCCTGCAGGCAAATGTGGGTTGTTAGTAAAGTCTTCTAACTATCTGAGGGTGGTGAAATTGACATTTGTATGGGACAGAAAACTTATAAAAGCTTAAAGTCTACATACCCACATCACACCACTGCTTTATCATAGTTCCGCTCCGCAATATATGGAGATCCATCAAGATAATCTCTAGTTTCGTTTTTGACAAACTTGCGATAAGAGTATTTTGCCTGATAAACATCCTGAAACAGCATCACACAAATGTCCTGGAAAAAGTATGTTAGTATTATGTGTGCAGATTTGGGGTAAGTAACTGATAAAGCTATCTACTACTAAGAACAACCTACGTCGTATGGTTCGTTCACGAACATTTATAAAGGTGGATAGATCGAGGATATCATTCGATTTGCCAAATCAGATAGTCGTTCCATAAATATTATTTATACATAGACCACACCTTGAGTGTCTACCACAATCCTTGCAGGAGATACATCTGAACAGAACGTCGATGCCCATTCTTTTTAACATTGTTATTACAGAAGATACAGTTTTTTTGTTCATAGATTTTTCCAAATGCTGCAGGTAGTAAATAAAAATTCCGAGGTTTTTCAACCTGCAAATGTCCATTACACCCTAATTTTGGGCCCTATTTTCTGCTGCCACTTTTAACTTACTTCGTGTAAACCTTTTCTAAACCAACCAGTTAGGCTGTATTCGCATATTTACAAGTGACGAGAGATTCATGTGTCTCCAAAACATGTGGCAATGACAATAGTGATTGTAGCAGCGTTTGCTGCCTTTTAAATTCTAAACCAAGTGGTTAGAAATAAATATATAAAAGAAGGACAGGTTCTTTCTTTTCACGAAGATATTATCAATAATCTACGAAAATTTGGTAGCTTACGGCGCATTTGAAATTTTGCAGAATGTTGTTAAGTAACTCATATATGTTAAAGTAAAACGAAAAAACATTATAATTTTTATATAGAAGCATCTATTCAAGAAAAACAATTATGCAAAAGTGTGGAGAAACTAGTATGTACGGTAACAAGAGATTCACAAAGGAACTCTGAGCCTAAACCTCCTTACACCTAACATCTGTTATGAGAATCTTAAACAAAAAGAATTACATCTCTCCAAGAAAAGCAGGGCATGCGCCTGATTGTTTACCAGCCATAGAGAGGAGTATAGCATCGTTTATAGAGGTTTGTACATGATGCTTCAAGATTCATTTAAAAAGAGATGAACTGTTTCTTTGCCAAAGAGGATCATCATTTAAAGAATTTGATAGATGTTATTCATGAAGAGATAGAAAGGAAAGGTAATACTATGATATTTATAACTATCTGTATTAAAGATAATGTATAAAAAAATATTTGGATATGCTTTCATGTACCTTGATGAAATAAACATTATTACCATCTTTTGCTTGTGGTTTTTATCTTCCTATTGTTTACTAATGATACTTTCTTTAGCTGGCAAAAGATTTATGTTGTTGAATATATACATATAGCTTTAATGGTCCCTTTTGCTGATTTAAATGAATTGGTTAAGTATTCGAGAAGGCTACTCTTAAAGCCAAGCAATAAGTAGCCAAGAAACAGTCTTGTCAGAGAACTCCTTCTCCTCCATCCAAAGTCACGGTGCTTTTGTCATGGAATGCACAGCCACTTTTATTGGATATATGAGTGGTGTTGCATCTTTCTGCTTCGCTTTGTATAATTCAACTCGATGAAAATATACAGATTAGCGAGAAAAAAACAGAGATAAGTTTCATTAAAGAGGTTAAAGAGTACATTATCGAGGAAAAAATGAATTGCCTTTCTTCCAGTGGATTACAGGTAATCGAGATTTACTATAGTCGCAACTTCTAGGATATTAATTCACGGATAGTGTTATGTTGAGAACAGGTTTCCAGTAGAGGTTATCTGAATTTTTTATTATCTTGTTGGTTTAACTTTGTGTTGGTTGTTAAAGGAAATTGACTAATCTTGAATACCTTGCAGATTTTCATGTTGTGCATGAGTAGGATGTAATCAAAGAGTTACCAGTATCACTTGTTGGGAATGACTTTGTCATAAAAAGACACCCACTATTCTATATACTCTTTAATGTTTTGCTTCTTAAAAGCGCATAAAAATGATGAACAAACGTAGATCAAAAGAGTAATAGGAAGGTCAAAATACACTTCTTATTCCAGTAAATAATAGCTACTGTGGTCGTCAAAATATTGAGAGTAGCAGCGCACTCATTAGTTTCAAACAAAATTGTAAATAATGAAGTAATTGTACCTGTTAATCACTGTGGCATAGCAATGCACATCAAAAGGAACCACTCCACATCAAAAGACCCTCAAAAGAAAAGTGAAATACTATTTAGAAAGACAAAAAGCAGCTACACGAGGTGTCACGATGAGAGAATAAATACTATTATCGAAACAGCCCATAAATAATACTGTCTGAGTAGTGTAATCAAAAGATTCTCATGTTGACATAAAAAGATCTCAGAATTATCAGAGAAGTAGTACTACCACGTGCGTATATATAATGTCTCTTTTGTGTTGATGCAAAGGGTTCGGTTTTCGTCCCAGAGTGCATCTGATACAAAAGACACTCTTATATAATCAGAAGGATTTTACAAGAAATGAGAAATGTCCAAGAGATAAAGCCCGAGTAACTTCAAAAATAAGACTATAAAAGCTGTATATAACCTTCCTGCTGCTAAGTGCCACTAACTATTAGTGCATCGATCCTCTTCAGACCAGTCGTAGGTGGGCTAAAGAGGTGATGGAAATAGATCAAACATACCTTTCATTTTATATATATGAATATGAAAAAACCTAAAATGGGCAGGTTGTCTTACGCTTTATTAATATTACTACCAAAACAAATATCAGCTTATCAAAAAGAAAATATTACTTTCCCCAACACGAAATTATACTATTCATGGTCGTATTGTAGACTTTTTACAAACCTCCCTATATCAACAAAATAAATAACTAACTTTACTATCAGCAGATAGTACAGTAATAGATACATGTCGCACCTTTATATGGAACGATAAAGCTGTTCATCCCTGACTCCTATTTCTATATGCAAAAGAATTTGAGTGAGGAAAATACATTTTAAAATAGAACATCCTGATTATTTTTACAACTTTTGTCGACAAAGAACTACTATTCAAAAAGTAGAAACACAAGCATTGACATGCAAGACATTCCCATCAAGAGAAAAAGGAATGGAAAATAAAGAGCATATGTTAGAGCGAGATTGTTGTTAAGAGTACAAAAATTAAGATGGTTATGAAAGGTGATACTATTATATATAATGCAGATGCTTTCAATCTCCCTCAGGGAAGTATGCTTGATGCGCTAATCAGACAATTACCAGGAGCCACACTTAATAGTAATGGAGAAATATTCATCAATGGTCGAAAATTAGATTATCTTACACTTAACGGTAAAGATTTCTTCAAGGGAAATAACAAACAATTAATAGAAAATTTGCCAAACTATACCGTTAAAAATCTAAAGGTCTTTGAAAAAAGTACTGATAGAAGTCAGGCTATGGGTGTTGATATTGATAAAAAGACTACATCATGGATATCTCACTAAAGAAAAAATATGAAAAACTTTTATAGCTAACTCTTGATATATAGCTGGTGGTACGAACAGAGTATGCAACTAAAAGCGTTCGGATTATATTTCACCTACTGACTGTGCAGTTATCTATTTTCTCAAACATTAATCACGGGATGAGACGCAAACCTCTGGAGAAAAGGGAGATTGGATCTCAAACCAAAGTCACCATCGGTCATGTATATACACAGTATGGTCTCAACGCTGCTGCTAGTACAAATGAAAATATCACATTGGAGAAATAATATGCCTACAAGTTTTCACGTGAGAGATACACATAATATCAGTCAAATAATAGCTGAATCTTTCTTAACTGGAGGAAACAACACTAATCGTAGCATCTCGAAGATGTGGAAACGTCAAGAAACTTTATTTATGACTTTCAGTAATTTCAAAGATTTCAACATGCCCATTTCTTAGAAATCAACCATAAGCTTTGAATTACAATAAACTGATACTGGGAACTATTGTCCGTTCAGCACGCTTCAATGCAGACCCACCACTTTCGAATAGGTAGTACAGAAGCAATGACAGATACTGTATATTCTCCTCTAAGAAACAGACTTGTAAATGATTTGGTGCAGCAAAACCGATTGTCTTCCTAAAACATATGGATTCGGTCATTCACTTACAGCTTTCGCCAATGTTATAATGCATATAAACGCTGCCATCTGCTGATCGAAGTATATCAGCATTGATAGAAGCGTGACTATTTAAATGCTACAACTCAATGTCTCAACAATTACCCAGTTGAAGTATGCTTAGCAATGCTGTAAAGTGACTGTCGGCAATCGATATGACAACACTCCATCTTACTCCAAGTACAATCTATCGTGTGGGACCACAATATACATTTCGTGATTCTAATGGATGGAACTTTTCACTGGATATCAATATCAGCTTAAAAGGAAGCTACCGGAAACAACCAAAAATACAGATTAGACAAACTATACAAATGGTATCAGGGAAGAAAATCAACGATCTTGGCTTGGTTTACCTTCTTCGGCGTGATTCACTCCTACCGGCAGATGCTAACAATAGTTTGCAAAAGGGTATTATATAAGGTAAGCAAAATTTCGGTTTCACTCGGATTTGGTTGTTCAAAATCTGGAGAATCACAACAATGTGTTCTTCAGCACAAACGATGTCTGTTGGCTAAAAGTGAAAAGCTTTGCTATCGCACCATTCGACTGCTGGACAACTTCTGTCCAAAACACATATAGTTGGGTTGTAGGATTGTCTCTATATGAGGATTTACAATAAACAACACACAGTCTTTACGGTACTATCACTTCGAAATGGAGCTCGTGATGTACTCGTACAAAAGTGCCGATCTGACAATTCCAATCCTTTAGCTATCTCCTTTAGGCAATCCGAATTGAAAAATAGTAGAAAAACAAATGCATCTTTAACTCTTTTAGTAGACAGTAACAACAATAGGCGATTTAAAGCTACGATGGCATTTATAAATATCCAATATTATTCATCAGAATGCTGTTATGCTTATGGTTTACTTACAACCCTACAACGGGTGTATATACATATAAACCACAAAATGTTATGGAAAACTGGTACGGCAATATTGGGATTATATGAAACATTTCCATTGAGATAATAAAAACTACTTCACATTGGTAAAGCGCTATTGTCTATAGTTACGTCCACAATGTGCAGACTTTGCACGAATGACAGGTCAAGCACAGTATAGTATGTTGGAGTAAAGTGAATAACTTCATTGGTTGAGGATAACCTATCTTTAAAGTATCAAAAGGAGGATTGACCTATTGGCTTGGTTGGCGAAATGAAATGGAGATATGCTTATAGCAGACGTGAAAATTTCTCAACCATTCGTACCTTGGTTTTAATAATATGGTATGTTAGGTTCATACAAATTTAAATTCTGGATTAGAAACGAGGTACGATCGTAGAGCATGTTTTAGTCGCCGGGGTTGTCGATGCTCTTATAAATGCGAATGAGTTTGATTGTAGTATCGTGTACATTAGTAAGAGAACTCAGCTCAAAGGGAAACTGCAGCCAAACTTCGAAGGGCACAGATATGTCTCGTCAACTCAAGGCACGCCAAGTTATGAGATAAATGGGCAAGGGAGCCAAGGACACGTTTTAATGCTATTCAAATTACTTTAATGCTGCATCTCATTTCGATAAAGATGAACATAAGTGGGAAGAAAGTGAAATTGGTCGTTCATTTCATATGTTCAGCGTGCAGTTTCTAAAATAATCACGCTGGCTTTTCTGATACAAACCAAGACCTCTCTACAAAAGTCTTTATTAACTTCTTACTCACATACAGAAATGCAACTATATTACTATGATGATTTTTACTTATCTGTGCGCATCACATTTAACACTTTCGCATAAACATTCACCACAAATCAACGTGATTAGGAAGTATATTGCATGACAGGAGTGACGTGTAAATGTTATTTAAAGAAATTACGTTATTATAATAAAACAGAAATGTTATCTGAATGAGAATCGCAACATTGGCGCATCACAGAACCATGCTCGTTGGAAATATCAGGAACTGGCTCCATTGACTATAAAGCATGACCATAAAGCATTACACTCCTTGACCCGAGGGATGGGACACTACAATCCCCTTTATAAACATGCGAAGGCAAACACATATCGCGCGAGGCTCAGCACATGGTGCGAACGGCAGAGGAGGCATTTGTTCATTGGAAAGCTTTATAGCCCTTCCGCCCAAGCTACTATGCTAAAAGCAGAAAGAACTACATATTACTCTGCTAGTGAAAGAAAAAGCAAACCACTACTATTGATAAAGCTGCCCAAAGAGCAGAGTTATAGGAATAGACTCCTAGTGCTGAGAGTCTTTTGAGAGTGCCTATGCAGATCGAACCGCTCACATGGCCTTTTGCAGACCATTGCCTACCCGGCCCAGCACCAGCACTGTTCTATTGCAAATCATCATTGCGATTTATGAGTGCAAAAGATAATCAAATTATTTGGTTTTACCCAAAACACTCAGGAAACTTTTCAATAAAGATTGACGTAAAAATCTTTACTCTTCATGTAAAAGAACCTAAGAAGTCTTCATGACTATCGAGTTTGAAAAGTTGCTCTAAAGACAATCCTATTGATAGGTTTCTTCGATGAAAACTATTTTTACAAACAAAGCAGGCTTTCTACGCTCACCAGTTTTCCGCTTGTATCTCGACTCGTCATGAACGTCTGTCGAGCATCCATGACATAGGTCATCGCTGCTGCTCAAGAAACGTGCCACGTATGCGATACACACATAGCCGATAGCCTGATAGTAGCACTGGTGGCTAAGACAATATACTCGCTACATCTTTTCCTACTTATTTGCTCACACTGAGGCATGTCAGTAGTATCTGCAGTAAAAGATGTCTTCTGCTACCTCCATCTCGTCATCATCAAACCACTTTTGACAGCTTCTCATGCGCCTGCTATCGCATCATCACCAACGAGAAGACCACACCTTACTTTAATACGTAAAGCAAAACGCAAGGTCGTCTGATAGTCCCGCGATAGGAATTGCATCGCACATTGCCGTCAAGCGGTGAGATTAGATAGCTGCGCACCATGCCAATAGCCTCATCCTTGAGGACACCTTATCACTCTGCATCCAAACAATACAAAAAGTCAATGCCACATATACCAACTTAGCACCAGCACGCTGCAATAGCACGTTGATTTCTTTATCAAAAGAAACCCGTTGCAAAGCTTGTCTTGCTGCTTTCTGTAAAATCAGGTGATTCCATACACAACTAGGTCATTAGCAGAGTTGCTTGAAACCATGTCAACTCGGTCTACATAAAGCAACTCGCGGATAGTCTTGATTAGTAGCTCGACGAATCTTGTTACGCACCAAGACCTTCCATCTGACATTACCCCATGGAAAGAAGGAAGAGTACCAAGAAGCCGACACCGATAGCTGCAGAACATTCAGTATGCTTGCGCGAAGCGAATCGTCCGAGATATGCCGGACACACTTTATCAATAGCAGGCAAAGCGCAAAAGGAAACCCGGCAATCGTATATAGCGTACAGAACGCTCTAGTACCTCACCGTCCAAAAGCCGCTCTGGTAATCAGAGAGATAAAATTAGAAAGCTCCTCCTCGCTTGTTACATTATCACGCAACTGAGGAAAGCCCACTGTCTCGTGCAATCTGAGTTTTATTTTCTACTCTGTGTTGAAAATCATCCAACATACAGTTACATACTCGTTCTTCTAAATCTTTCATGACTTTTCCAATAGCTTATTAGTAAAGAGTCACACTCAACCTCCCTCCATCATTCCAAACAGAATGTGAGAAGATGGGCGTGCATACAGAAAAGATACAGTGCTCCTATAAGCGATTCTGTTTCTTCCTCATCTTTCGATAATAGGAAGACGCCTGTCATTTATCTATATTTACAAGTCACCTTGCAGCGCCTTCCAAAGCATTCTACCCTCCGTTGTGCTTGCGCTGGGCATGCACCACTCAAACAACGAGTCACATGAACTCGCAGCTCCTGAACTAGCACAGCAGACGATCGCCCGCCTGCGTGGTCTCTTACCACCAATTTCATCAACACTCACACATTACTGCGTGTGGTGGTTATCTTCTACCTACATCTACTGTCAGCTCAATAGCTTCTATTTTCGGAGGCAGGATGTTCTATGCTGCCCGGACTCTCTCTGCACCCTTTTACAGGATGCACCCGGCGAGGCAGAGCCCGGAACACTGCCTCTATCAGATGCAAAGATATTGGAAAGACGCGGAGAAAGGCAAAATACTATAATGATAACTCCACTTAGCGAAGAAAAGGGAGTAGTATAAAAGTATGACTGAAAGTAGTTATTGTGTGAAACGTAAACACATAGACATATAAAGACAGCTAGAACAACATGTAGCATGTATCAAGCTATAAAAACAAGATTCTTATAGTTACCTTTAACACCTAATTATACCTCATACTCTCACATTATAAACAATGCTTACGAACATGCACCGGGAGTACCTCACAAAAGTGGCCTCAAAACGACAATAACATCTTTCTTTTTCATGAAAAGAAATATTTTCTCCACTCGTGAAACATAATTATTATTTCTTTCATAGAAAATAATCATACAGCATACAGTGGTTTCTGAAGCTGTCTGCGCAGCATTGGCGGCTTTAGATCTTAAATACCATCATCAACAAAAAGTCTTCTGACAAAGCGTGAACTTACATCAGCTTACCGTGACACGACTTGACTCGCTTTTCTTGCATTTTGTCCCGGTTTGGCTAGACATATAGAATAACAAACTAGAGTCCAAAATGACCACCTAAAATTAGTCAAATGCAAAATTTGCATCACTATCAGACTAATAGCCGTTAGAGTTAAATTTTAATTGTTAAAATCAGATCAGATAACTGACAAAATTGTCGGTTTCAGGATTTGTCTCTATGTTTGCATCTCGAGAATATCATGTCAGCGAGACATTTTACAAATAATGATCATTGACATATAAAGCACTAGTAAACAAATAATTAAGAATAAGGAAGAATTTATCAGTGACTTTGGCAGGCGCGGCTTGTTGTTACAGCTCGCCTTTTCTGCCGCGCCTTTCATCAAAGTGTCTGCTGCTTTGTCAGAAGCTCTCAGTTGTAGCCTCCTGTCCAGCCTGTTGACACCTCACATACGCAGCTGAGAAAAGCTTCCAGCCGTCGTTCACATTGGGCATGTACAGACTCTAAAGACACAGACCGTGTGAGGTTCAGGACGCACTCCATTTGGTGGCTTGTTGACCCATTTGACTTCCTGGGGAAACTCTAACCAAGGTAGTGGTCATGACCAGCAAGTATCTAGACTCTAAGAAGCGCTGACAGGCCCGAGGTGTTACTCATTTCACCTGATGGTTAGTATCGCTAACAAATAGTCACGTTGTTGAGTGAAACAGATGGAACTGACTGTCACACTGAAAACGACAACGTGAGTTCTCTGCCTGCATCGTTGGCACTGACAAAGCAGACCCGACCTCGCACTGCTGAAAGGTTAAACGCGATGTTTATCGCTCACCCTTCCGACATGACCAGACAAGCTGAAAGGTAGGTGAATGGGCACTGCAGTATGAGCACCCTTACAACCTCAATGGCAACAGTACCAACGGCTGGGTATCGTTGAGTGCTAGTCACGTGGCTTTGGGTGCCACCTGCAATGGTATCGAGAGCTATCCAGACCGACGCAGCCATCAACCAGGGTAACTCTGTGGTGCGTGGTCACACCAAGGTGAGTTAGTTGGAAACATCAACGCTATGCTCTCTACTCACAGACTAGGTGCATATAGGTGTTACGTTTTGCCATCCCAACATCAATAATGAATAAGGTTGTTGATGAGTATCAAGAAGTATGTTGAAGGTACAGCGTGCGTAATGCTCGGCTCAAAGGTGGTGACGTGTACTGACACTTCGTCAACTGCTCAGAAAGAAGAAGGCAAAGACTTGCTGACCTCGTACAATGCGAAGCGTGTTTGCACGTTAGCGGGTGTCAGGAGAAAGCGATGGTGCAGCCTGGTTTGGCAAAAGTGATGTTATCACTAAGTTTGATTTCGACAGAAGGTGACACACACACGCCATGTCTGAGTCAGCAGGCACTCAACAGCAAGCGCCCATGGAGATGGCTACACTGCTGCTCGTCCGCTAACAAGAGGAGGTATCCGAAGACTATCACACTCGTACTGCACGGTACGACAAAGGTACTGGAGCAGCTGACAGTCGACGTTCTTGTGGTCAGTTTCCTGTCCCGGTACAGGATGCCCTTTAAGAAGCATGGCTGAAACGGTCAACTATGGTCTTGAGGTGCTGAAGGTTGCAGTGGCATTGCTGGCTGCTAGAATCACCGTGGTTTCACTCATCCAGGAATGTAGCCGTGAGACCATGGTGAAGAAACATTGACGACCTGCAGAATATCGTTAGAAGGCATCTACTAGCAAGGACCCGAGTTCTCTACGTTCCAGGGTATTTATCCAACTGTGGTGAAAGCATACGCTATCCTCTTACTGGAACTAATAGCCCATATCTTTCAGCAAAGAAGCTGACATCATAAAATCTTCCATTCTTGGTTTTCACACACACAAAAAGAATGGGGATTTTTCTCTTCGAAATAAAACACTCCTATTTTCTAACCTATAAGCACGACATCAACAACGCCAGAAAAATCAAAATAAACTCAATGTCTAATCAAGCTAAAGAGACATTAACATAAACATAAAAGGGAAGTCATAAACTATGACAAAACTATAAGCCACCTATCAATCTGACAACAAATAGTCAAAAGTTAAAACTTAATACACAACACAAAATCATTATAGATTCTGTAGTTTTTTCTTTTTATTTGTTTAACTCATTAATTTGTGTAAATTTGCCATCATAGGATATAAGCACATGAGACAATTGAAAATCAGAAAATCGATTACGGATCGGAGGTGCTTCTCTTGATAAGTATCTTGCAGGAATCGGTCACGAAGAATGATCGGTATTCGAAGAAAGTTGAGCTGCTCAAAATCGAAATGGTGGCTTTGGGGAATCGTAAAGCTATGTTACCTCTTCGTGTCTCGGTTGAAGCAGTATAAAGAATCAGGGGCTTTCTGCCTGATCTTATTAACAGAGGTGTTGGATTAATCAAAACAGAAGTTTGTTGAAACCGTGGCTTAGTTTGTCTCATTCGCTGTTGTAGTTTGGATAAGGCAAAAGTATCTTGCAACAATAGAAGCAAGAGTCGTATCATGATTTACCTCAGTAAACAAGGTTTCATATTAAAATAATAAGATGTTGACTGGTTTGGACAAATGAACATAATGTGATGAATTAGCACAGAATACTGATATGCCAGAAGACAAGATTGTTGATGCGTGAAAAATTCACGTCGTATGCTCGGTGGATGCTCCGTTCTGATGACGACAAAAGTAGCCTTGTTGTTATCTAATGATAACACGATCAACTGATAAAAGTTGGTTGAGAGTCTATGATGAAGAAATTGGGAGCAGGGTTCTTGAGGTTAGAAGGTGGTTATGAAGCTTATTTGGAATTAACCAGCGTGGAATGACATTGGAAGAATAGGAAGTAAATGTAATCTCACGTGAACGGGTGAACAGTTAAAGAAAAGCAATAGGACGCCTGCACTATCGACAAGGTTTTGGAAGAGCATTTAGAATATGATGTGCGAGATATTATTTAAGATGAAATTACGTCAGGGTATTAATTATACTTAGTACTCCTGCTGGGATGGGTAAATATTGAGTAACGAAAAGGATACAAGCCTCTGAGTTTATATGTTTTGGTTTTGCAGCCTCTTTTAATGATTCATGGGTTTGTTGTTGAATATTCAGAAGGTGGATGCCTATGCCTTGCAAACGATATTTAAGGTTCCTTGCTGATAGTGAGGACTAATATCAACTGTATCTTTAGAATAATGGTTTGGTATTTTTAAACTTCTGCGTTACATTTTATGCTGAGAATGAGGATAAGGCTGTGAAAGAGTTTCTGGCTTTGAGAAATAATATGAAAGGGTAAGAAGAGGAGTATGTTATTAGTTTATCTCTGATTAAGAGTTTAGCTATAAGACTATAACACGGGTGCTTCTGGCTGGGTGACCTGGTGAATACAAAAACCGCGAAAGTCAAAAGTGACAGAGTCTAAATGAAATAAATAACTTGGAATAGCTTTGATATCAGGTTGTATTCCGTGGACTGGTCAACGGAATGCACTTTACTTTGTTCTTGAACCTTTTTAGTCAGGAGGTTTCAGGAGAATGTCTTTTCCGCAACGGTTGGCGGTACGCTGTTCCAAGGGAAGAACAGCGTGTCAGTGCTGATACAGGAATATGGTGATCGTTTGATCGTGTTGATGATGGTTGATATCATTATTATCAAGGACATTAATGGCTCTGATTGTTGTCTGCTACAGGTAATGGGTTTTCCTATTTGTCGTTTGTGCCTCAATGTATACAAAATATGCGAACTGGATTAATAGTGGTGGTGCTTATCTTTGCCTTTGCTGGTGTATAGAGAAAACGCTTTGATTCGCATTTCTTTGTTCGTAACAATGGGTGTGGCTATGCCTTCATTGCCAAGGTGGGACAGGTGAAGTCCACAGGGTTGGTATGTTGGTTGCTTTATATTCCTGGTGGTGACCTCGTGAACGATGATAATCTATCGTGAGAATCATTGATGGTGAAACATGGATATTGGTGGCCATGGGTGGGAAAACATGTTATCTTTGTGTAAGGCTCGTTTAGGTTCTAATCCGTATTGACCGTGCTACAACAAACTCTGTTAAGCGTAATCTATTGCAGCGTTCGCTTCACTACTCCTCTTGCTCAGCATGATGGGATTTGATATTTACAATGGCGTTTGTATACTTTTAAGATTGAAGCTGGGAGATATTTACGTTGCATTGTGTCTAATCAGAAACTGCAAGTGTGCTATCAAGCCACGTAAAAGATAAGACTTGCTTCAAAGGGCTGGCTTACTACTTCTGAATCGAGTTTGCTGGTAGGGTTTCTGCGAGTTGTCAAGATGTTGAATGAAGGGCATCTTTGTTACGCTTCGTGGCTATTCTGTACGTCCTTTTGTTGAAAAGGTCGTGACAAGGTGGCTTTGTGGTAAAGGCCTTCAATGATAAGTTGTGGACTGTGTCTTGGCAGATAACACCACGACACTTAGTCTTACATCGTATTGACAGCATGAGAAAGACGTCTTTGAGGGATGTAACCTTGGTGTTGAGCATTGTAGAAGGAATATTGTTGGAGAGTCATTGGTTTTCTGTGTAAGGACGAAAATAAGATGGATGTAGGGTATGTGGAAATGGAAAGCATAGTTTTGGACTCCGACTGCTTCTCGAAGATATTTGTTTAAGTGTTACAGGCATTTGGTTTCTATCTTGGTGCCATTGTGGAATATTAAAGAAGATAATAATATAAACTATAAATAGATGAAAGTAAGGTGGTTTGCCAACCTCCGTGGTATATTGGAGGCATATTATCGTTGCGAAGGAGATGAAATATTGACTTCTAACGTATCTCTTAATGTGAGAAATTTCTGCATACTTATGAAGGTGCAGAAGATGGATTCTTTTAGGTTGGATAGCCTCGTAGAGTTAATCTGCTGTCGATATGAAATTGACGAGATGCAGATTCAGCAGAGGATGCTACAATACTTGCTGCTCAGTGGGGTACTGGGTATTATTGAGGGTGAAACATCCTGCAGATGATTCTTGCTGTTAGAAAGGAAGTCTCTGAAGCTGATTCTGCACACCTTCAAGTGCAGTGAGGAGAAGAGCCTAAAGAAGGTTTCTTTAGTCTCTTTGGTTGAGGCAAGATAAATGAATTATAAATGGCTGGTTTTCTGTTTATATATTTCCAGTGTCAGAGTTTTTATTTATTAGTGCTTATCTAGATAGAACTTTGTAAATAATACTCACTTGGGATATACTTTGGTTTTGTTATTTGATAGAACAACTTTCTGTTAATTTATTTCTGATATATTTCACTGCACTAGTTCACTTACCATTGGTGTTTTCATCCACTTGACGTTAGCATCTTGCTTTTTATGTGTTGGAATTAACTTTCATCAGTAAAATATGGTTAAAGATCATTGTCATCATGTGTGTATTAAGACACGCTTGGTTCAACATGCATGAGGTGTTAGTAATTGTATAGTTCTTTTTATCGAGTGCTGATTACAGATTCTCAATAAACCGTTTAACCTGTCTCAGTAGGTGTTGCGTATTGTTACCTGTAAATACCATGGTTTACGTTGTATAGAGTTCTCTTTGAGTCCTTATTGTGCAGGACAAAAAAGCTCAAATATTCGAGGCATTTGCTTGGATGTAAGTTATCGTCCGAGGCCATGACATTTTAAGGTTTACCATGAGAGGCTTCTCTGCTGGAGTTAATTGGATTAATAGCATAACAACTGGCATTCTCTTGTGGTGTACGCATATCTCTGTATAAGCTGGTTCGTAATAGCGCCAGTTTGTTGGTGGAGCAGGTGCCACCTGCCTTGAAATGGCTTGTCCCTCATGTACTCATCATGTGTTGGAGCCTCCAGCTCCAACCCATTGTGGCGTGGCTGAACATAGCACTTTGCCCCTTCCTGAGCTTCGGTCTGGTCCTTTTGATTCCAAATCCTTAGCTTCAAATAAATTTGCTTTCAAACTCTGCCACGTGCACAGTGCCGACATCATGATGTCTGACGATATGCCTTTCATGTTAGAGTAGTAGTCATACATTGCACCACTACCTGGAGCCAACGCTCCGGTTGTCCACGACCTGCTGACCCGGGACCACTATGTTGGTGCATAATTACAGGATACTTCTTTGTTGCATCGAAGTTGGCGGTTTCACCATCCAGCTTCATTGAGTTTCACCTTCAGAGGTTGTAAAGTGGAACTTTCTTACCGAGTGTTGCCATGCTTTGTCCAACTTTGCCCAGTTCATTATTATTAAGCACCTCGTATGCTTCGCACATTATCATGGATACTTAATACGGTATTGGGTGGTTGCTATCGCTCCATGTATTGAGAAATGCTTGTAATCATCAGAACGAAGCAGCATTCCATCAGACGAGCAGAAAGACAAGTCAACTTGACTTGTCTGCAACATATATCTCATATGGCTTACGTGTGCTGCCTGAGTTTCCAGTCTTCTCATCATATCCATAGTTTCTGTTGCATCACGTGCCTTATCAATCTGACGTAAGCTTTCCATCCTTATATATGAGTAAGGTGCATATAGCCATCACGATTCAGAAGGAACAAGAATATAATCTTCATGATGCTAATACCCTCTCCTTCTTCTTCCACATACTTGGTACACTTTTCCTTCATCAATAATTACATAACTTTCCTGTGAAGGATTAGCAGCATAGAGTTCAACACGTCCTGATGACGATTTGTTCTTATAAGAGAGAATAATTCTATTTGCATCAAATGTTGACAATGGGCAGTCTATAACCATCTGCCGCTAATAATTAAATGTATTTACGTACAGCTCCATCGCTCAAATATAAGACCACTCCACCTTGGTTTCTTCGCCAGCCTTTGGATATTTATAGCTGTAATCACCAGGATGAATATCAAACATCATATGTAGGATGAAAGCATAACTGTAGAACTGTAAGGTATAACTCTTTTCTCCTCTCGTCATATCTAATCCAACTTGCGTCTTTTATCTGACTCCAAGCAAGTGCATTATAAAGCCAAACTCCTCTTCATTCGCAGTCAGGTAAACCATTGATTACCTTATTAGACTCACCATCGTTGTAACCTGCTTTGCTCTCTCCATCTGTAATATAGATATTATCTGATGAAGCATAAGCGATCTGACGACCATCTGGAGAAAGTAGGAATCTGCTCAAACCATCTTTGACAGTTTCTTAAGCTGTTTTGTCTTTAATCATAAGATAAGTCTGCTGTAAACGAACGACGATAGAATACGATTTGTATTCGTCTGTAATAGTAATCGACTCCATCAGACAGATCTGATAATCATCAAAGTTTTAATTCGCCTTTGGCATCGGCAAGGTCAAAGATAACCCTGTAAGGCTACCTGTTTTAAAAAGAATATACCACCTGACGACCATCAGACGAGATTTGTACATACTCAAGTTCTTTGAGAGATTAACACCCGAATACGCTTAGTTGCTAAAAGTGCCATTGTAAGTCTTTCAAAGATAGGTTCTCCAGCCATCAACTGAAGTGCGGTTATTTATTTTTAAACAAGTAATATCGTTTCACATAAATTCAAGTTTAACAGCACAAAAATATAAAATATTCCATTATATTGCAAAAGAAATGGAACAATATTGATTGCGATTTCGGGAATAGTTTGCTCTCAGTTCCCTTATAAATGTAAAAGATATCAGGTTAATGTGGCACCTGCCGAACCGGGACGGTAGGATTGGCATTGGTTGTTTCTGTTGTAACAACAGCGTTAACCCAGCCTATTGCGATAATGGAAAAAGTGTGACTCAACAACTTGAGATGGCAAACAATTCTTTTCAGGTAAGTATCCTGAAATGAAATACACTTATTTCGAAGCTTATAACCAGCACTTTGACCATATTAAAAAGCTCTGAGGCGCACTTGTGGAGGATGGTTGGACTCGTTGTCGGTGCACGTCCGCGTATAATGACCTCTTAGATTGCTGAAGAACTGAATCGCGCACGACATCATCGTTGAGGTATGGTTGAAACCTGCAATGATGAGACGTACGACTGGTTAATCGTGGGCATATCTTGCTGTGCGTAAAGACTATGAAGAGACTGCGACGTATTCATTCGTGTGCAGCCATATCACTCCGGTCTACGCGGTGCAAAGAGTTTAGACAAGACTATCATCTCTTCTCTTCCTAACGACATTGAAGATTCATCAGTTACAGATTATTCGTGGAACTCGTCTGGCAAAGATGCCGCTGAAAAGCATTTCACCTTTATACGGTTGAAGGTATATCAAATTCATTGCAGATTACATTAGCCTTCTTCGCTCGACCTTGTACTCGAACGCTTTGTCGGTCAGATCCCCCGACCTCCTCATGCTTTTAAATGGGGACTGAAAAACTATGGTTTCCGTCTTCCTTAACTTTATTGGAGAATTTGTAATAAAACTGACAAATGAAAAGAAAGTATCAACTCAATAGCCTGTCTTGTTATCGTACTGTTAGGAATCTCTTTTGGCATGTTGGAAGAGTGGCATGGTTGCTGAGAACGCTTACACTAAAGGTGTATGTCAATAGACTTTTATAAAATTCGTGCAACTCACTTTCTCTATTCATATAACGTAGTCGAAGACCTATGTGAGGTGAAGTAAACAATATGGAGATATGAGGAGTCTGCATATTGGTGATACTATCATAGTTTATTATCAAAAATGACAGTAACATTGAAGCTTATGTGAAATATAAACAATATTGGCTGATTATCTCTTCAATGACGAGTCTGTTATTGAATTGATATGAGCGGTATCAAGAAAGTTCAGTGTAACTCGACTCATCGGTGCGCCTCCAGGATATGTGGCTACGAGTGAGGGTGGTCAGTTGACTGAGCTGTACGCCGCAAGCCTTACTCTGTCGTACTCTTTGATGAGATTGAAGCATCGGACGTATTCAACATCCTTGCGGGTGTTGGACGATGGTCTGACAGACAATAAGGGACGAGCGATTGAACTTCAAGAATACATTATCGTCAATAATCTTGGTTCCTGCCATCCATACCCGTTTGAACATCAGCAACGATATAGCGTGAGGAGGTAATCGACAAGGCAAAAGTTGCGGTAATGGATATGTTAAGAAGACAATTCGTCCTGAGTTCCTCAATAAATATCGACGAGACTATCATGTTCTTGCCATTGACAAAAGAATGAATTGGTGATGTTGTTCGTCTGCAGCTCGAAAGTTAAGGATATGTTAGAGCCACGAGGGTATTGAACTTCAGTGGACTGACCAACCATCAACTATCTTTCAATGTTGGCTACGACAGAGTTCGGTGCGCGTCCTGTCAGAGAGCTATCAACGTTACGTTGAACGACCTCAGTAAGTCATTGCTTGCGGAATGCGATCCATCGTGACAAGCCTGTCATCATCAGCTTCGGCAGAAGCTTAGTATTTAGAAACTAATATAAAAAGGGTGTGTCATTTGGCACACTCCTTTTTGTTCATCCGATATTTCAGTGATACTACTAGATCTTTATGAGGTAAACCTCTGTTCTCCTCCTTTAAGCTTGCACTGCATCAAATATATATTTTCTTATCCTCAGTGATTACACGTGTCACAAACTGGCCCGCACTATTGGTAGGTGCTCACCGCCCGCACCATTGGTGCCAAGTATCCGCAAATGATGATAAGGACATGATAAGAAAGAGTTATTGTGGCTCATCCACTATGGAGAGAGATGGGTCTTCAGGATTTGGGGAGTGATAAAAGTTTTGCCACTTAAGGTTAGGTTTATGAGGAAATGTCACACGGAGAAAAGGAGATACAGAGGATTATTAAAACAAAAGCAATGAAAGTCATGGAGGCAAGTCCGAGCACAGGGCAACGACTTGTTTTACCAATCCGATTAGCATTCCTATCTGACTGAGCGTTTACCTCAAAATAGTTATCAAGAATCTGCACTCACCTCCATTGCTTGTTGCGTCGGCACCTCCGTGACATTGCATTACCTCCGTCCCTCCAAACATCTGTGTGCCTATTATATAAGACTTTAGTTTATCACCATACTCGGAAGAACGAAAAATAAGATGTATCATAAACTGTGCAAAAACACCTCTAAGCCCTTATCATCAAGAGTGACTCCGCCTCAGAATACGCTATTC